>Ga0196901_1000354_pt1 | contig 24543 bp, 34 predicted proteins | sample CB_VirMetaG_FD_169099 | JGI IMG/M metagenome (GOLD analysis project Ga0196901, IMG submission 169099) | Freshwater to marine saline gradient viral communities from Chesapeake Bay - CB_1504_1 Viral MetaG (v3) (version 3) | ecosystem: Environmental > Aquatic > Marine > Coastal | place: USA... | reverse complement strand
GCTTCGAATCCTATCTTCGGGATGTTCATCATCGAGAAGGATGGTTCCATCGGGATGGATGTTTCAGAATATTTTATGGGTCATCCTACCCATCGCGGAGAGGATTATCCGTACCGAGATTCGAAGGGGAATCCATTCCTCCCAGTAGTCCTATATCATGCGGAGAAAACTGGTTTCCTATGGGATTCGTATAATGCATCTCAGATGGTATACGGTTCTCTAACGAGCGCGGTACTATATTCAATGTGGGTTCATCTGGTTCGAGATGCCTGCTGGAGTCAAAAATATGTCGCTGGGCTATCTGTAGCAGGACTCTCGCAAATGGATCAGAATGAGATCGCTCGCAGATCTTCGATAGCTACCGATCCGAGTTCGATTCTCGTATTCACTCAAGATCCAGATGCTCAAGGTCAACCCCTAGTCGGTTCCTTCTCCATTCCTACGGATCCTCATGCTCTTCTCGAATCGATCTCTAAATACGAGATGCGAGTCGGATTGGCTGCTGGATTATCTCCATCGGATATCTCCAGACAGAGCGGAGATCCTCGAAGCGGTTACTCCCTTGCAATCTCAAAAGCAGGTCAACGCGAAGCACAGAAGAAATTCGCTCCAGTATTCCGAATGGGAGATGAAGAACTCCTCGCTAAAACTGCTATGCTCTCGAATCGCTTCCTCGGAACGAATCTTCCAGAGGATGGATATCGCGTGAGTTACCATTCGATGCCATTAACTCCAGATGAGATGAGAGCGCAGCGAGAAGATATCGTTCAGAAGATGCAGGCTGGATTAATCTCTCCCGTTCAAGCGGTTATGATGATGTATGATGATATGGATGATAGAGAAGCTCGCGAATATCTCCTCCAGATTCGAAGAGAGAGAGCGGAGTTCTTATAATGCCTACTGAATGCGATATTCGCTGCGAAGAGTGTAACGAACCCATCTCAAATATTCGAGATTCTATGGTAGAATGGCTCTCGAATGAGGATTGGGGAATCGCGCTCTATATTCGATTAGTTCATCCTGGATGCTGCTATTATAAATCGAAGAGGCAACTCCTCGAGGATATCAATGCGAACGATCATTGGCTTCCTCTCATCGATATCGAATCTCTACTCGATATCGCTTGGGAGATGCCTTGGGATTCAAAGAGATTAGCAGAGAGCGCATTTATTCGATATATTACTGAAAGAAACCAACTTATGGAGGTACACCATGAAAACCATTAACCACGAAGGCGAAGAATACGTTCTCAAGAGCGAGATCGAAGCCGCTTTTAAAGAACGAATCTCGAAGCTGAGCTCTCGAGCTATCCAAGCGGAAGAAGCCGCGAATCAACTCCAAGAGCAGATCGATAATCAATCTGGAGAACTCCAGAAGATCTCCAAGCTCCAAGAGCAGATCTCTACTCTCGAATCATCTCTCCAGGATGCGGAGAGTCGCTTCTCACGCGTATCGATGCTCTCCGAACTTGGGTTCACCGATCCCGATATTCGAGAAGCGGTAGAATGGAGCTACGAGAGAGCGATGAAAGGACAGGAAGAGCGAATTCCTATGGGAGAATGGATTAAGGGAATCAAAGAGAATCCCGAGGCCGCTCCTGCAATCCTGAAACCCCATCTCCAATCGAAAGCAGCTCCCGAAGCAGCTCCCGAAGCATCCAGAGAGGCCGCTCTAGTAATAGCGGAAGCAGCTCCGATGGAAGCTCCCCTTCTCCCTCCGAAAACGAATACCGCAGCGAAACCAGCTCCAGTACAATCGGGGAATATCATCGAGCGAGGGTTAACCGATCTACAGTTCTACGAGCAGAATCGCGAGGCTATTATGGCCGCGTATCGCAGTTCTCGCAGAGTATAAAGGAGTATGAGAGATGAGTATCGATCTACGAAGTGAAACTCGCGCTCTATTTGTGAGAGTTTTCACCGCAAACCAAACCGCTACAGAAATAATCCTTCCTCCCATCGCGAATACCGTAACCATCGGATGCGAGCAACATGAGATCTATTGGAGTCATGAGGGAACTCATGGACAGGTACTCGGAACGAATAAAGATTGGCTCGCAGGAGGATCTAAACAACAGGTTAAGGTCGGTAGAGGTTCGAATCGAACGAATCGAATCTATATCGCTACCAAGAGCAGCTCTACCGCGGATGTAACTCTCATATTCGAGGAGACTTAAAAGATGGCTCTATACTTTGCTCCAGGTTCCTCGAGGCCTCAAGTTCATTCATTTTCGAACGTTGCTTCCGTAGTGATTACTCATAATCTCGGGTATAAACCTATGGTTCAAGTCATTGTAAATGGGGAGATCGCTCTCGCTACGGTTTCCCATACCTCATCGAATGAGGTTCGAATAAGTTTCCAAAATTCAATCTCAGGAGAGATTATCTTGAGATAATCTTTAGAGCGAGGATAGCATTCCTCTAATCTAGATTATTACACTCCATGGAGATCAAAATGGACTTTTTAGCCCCAACAAACGTATTTGAAGGCGTGGTACAACTTAACCAAGCCCCAACCGCAGATAATCACGCAGTAACCCGAGCATACTTGGAAGCGAACGCAGTAGTCGGAATTGCTACAGATAGCGCGAATTATGCTGAGCTCGTAACAGTGAACGGAGAGAAGCAATTAAAATTGAAGCCTCTCACCATCACCGATGTAGCTGTAGATACTACCGCTACAAGTATCTCGAACTGGGTTTCATCTAACTATACTGTAGGAGATGAAAAACAAGAAGGTGATATCATCATCTTGACTGGTGTAACTGGTCGCGCTCAAACTTGGATTCATAATGGTGGTTCTGCTGCTGATGCTACTGATTTTACTGAGATCGAAGGTCAAACCGTAAGCAATGCAGAAGTAAGAGCTGCTTTAAGCGCATCGAGCGGTATCGATTATAATGCTTCTACTGGTGTTTTTACTGCTGATCAAGCTGAGATCCGCGGATTCTTCTCTGCTGGTTCTGGTTTGTCTTACGATAGCGCGAATGGTGCATTCTCTTTGAATGTCGATACCGATGGCATCTCCGAAGGGAGCAATAATCTATACTATAAAGATTCTAGAGCACGCGGAGCGATTAGCGTATCTGGTAACGGTATCTCTTACAATAGCTTAACGGGAGCGATTTCATTAGCCGTTGATACCGATCACGTAGTAGAGCAAGCTGGAGCCACTAATCTATGGTTCACAGATGCAAGAGCTCAAGGAGCGATCTCGGTTACTGGTGCTGGTTTGAGTTATTCTTCTGGTGTAATTCAGTTAACTGCTGATACTGGTGATATTGCGGAAGGTTCGAACTTGTATTTCACGAATGCAAGAGCGAAAGCCGCTCTCGGTATCCAGACTCTATCCGCTCCAGATGTTCAACTTCTAACGAAAGATGTAAATAATGATCTCTCAGTAGCTTTGAGCGATATCTTTGCTGAGTTCGCTGCTGGTACTGGTTTATCTTGGGATGGAGCTGGTGAGTTCTCATTGAGTGCATCTACCTCGGATGTAAGCGAAGGAACGAATCTGTATTTCACAAATGCAAGAGCTCAGCAAGCTATCTCCGCAGATGCTAGCTCGGATAACTTGGCTCAGTACGATAATACTAAAGGGGAGATCCTAGTAGATATTAATGATTTTCGTAAAGAGTTCGCTCCTCAGAACTTGACTGCTAATACCTTCGCTACTTTGAATCATGGATTGGGTAAGAAAATCGTTCATGTATCTGCTTATGACTCAAGCGGTAATCTAATCCAATTGGATGTTCAGCTCGTAGATAGTAATAACGTAAAGGTCAAATCTGTAATCAATGTTACTGGTGCTGAGATCGTAGTATCTATCTAATCCCTCAAGTTTCCCATAATAAAGGGAGTTCGTACCTCGCTTCCTTTTCCCCCGATCCTCTCGGGGGTTTTTTTTGTCTTGCGGATGCTCGCAGATTCGTTTATACTTTGATAAGGGTAGGGTCGCTCCCGTAATAGCAGAAAACCCGTAACTAATCCAATATTCTTTCTTTTCATGGTGTTACTATGTCAACAATAACAAATAATGGCTTAGTCGGTGATCTTCGACTAGCCCAAATGATCTCTCAAGAAATCCGCTTACTCCTTAAGGATAGCGTAAACCTTCGTAATACTCCATTCATGGATTTTGTAGGTTCTATTAATGGCCTCGGTTCTGATACCGTTCGAGTTCGAAAAGCGTTCCTCGATGGTGAATCAGACTTCTCTCAGTTCACTGGTGCTACCGAAGGTGATGCAGTATCTGATAAAGCTTTGGTAGATGGTCACGTAGATGTCGTAGTTAAGCGAAACGCTCTCGCTTACTCGATCACTGATATGGCTTCTATGACTGGTATGGGAGCTGGTGATATCGATCCGTTCCGTATCGCTGAGCATATCGCTAAATCTTATGATGCTCTCTTCGCTAGGTTAACCGCTGCGGTTTTTACTGGTTTTACTGCTCAGGTGGGTGCTGCTGCTGCGATGAGCGTTTCAGTTTTGTTAGATGCTATCCAAACTCTGGAATCTGCTGGAACAAATAAAGGAGCTCCTGGGCCTTATGTATGCGTATTGCATCCATCTCAGTTCGCAGAGCTTCAAGATTCAATCCGTAACGAAACGAACGGGATTATCCAGTTTATTCCTGCTTCTTACGATGCAATCTCAGCGAAGGGATCTCATTATAAAGGTTCTTTCTTGGGTGTTGAACTCTATACCTCTTCTTATGTTTTGGATGATACCTCAGCATATCAAGGAGCTATGTTCGCTCCTGGTGCTATCGGTTACGCTACTGGTATGCCAGCAGCTTTACCAGGTGCAGCTCAAACTATGGAGATGGGTGAGGTTATGGTAGAGATGGATCGCGATGCTACGAAGGCATTGACTCGAATCGTAGGCCACTGCTATCTTGGTATGGCTATCATCGATAACGATCGCGGAGTAGAGATCGCTACTAACGTATAATCGAATCGATTATTTTTCCCTTGGTTAAGGGGAGAGGGATTTCTCTCTCCTCTTTTCCTATAATTTCAATGAGGTACAAAAAATTATGAGTAATACATTCACTCCCCAACCTTGGGCTCCGCAGCGAGCGAATCCCCAACAGGTTCTCCCCGAGCCTCCGAACCATCCATTCTATTATAAATGGCATCCATCGAACTGGATGTTCCATTATTTTGATCTCGAAGTACAGAATGGAAAGAGCTCGAAGATAGTTAAGAAGGGATTCTTCCTTCCGAATATTCGATTAGAATATATCGTTCCTGGAGTAAATGGTATCCATCAAGTTTCTGGAGAGCTTGGGAATCCAGGTTCTCGAATCGGTAAGCTCCAGCAGGATGGATGGATATATCTAAATCCTGAGCGGTTCCAATACATTAACGTTTATCCAGTACGAGGAGGAAGATACCATTCTCCAATCTGGGAGAGCGTTCGAACCGTAGGGAACCGAGTTATCAAGAAATTTGATCGCGAGGCCTTCCGAAAGTGGAGCGCGAAACTCGTACTCGATGGAACTCTATCTCCTATCGAATCTCATTTCTGGGAACTGCAAACTATCACTCATCAAAAAACGATTGATAGGCTCGCATCCTCTCAGCATATCCCCGAAGTTAAAATCGAGATGAATCAAGCCTACCAAATCAAAGATGATATGATAGAATGTATTCAGCGATTCGAATCGAATGGAATCGAAATATATAGAGAGTTATTCTAATGTCTACCAGTATACCATACGCTCCCCAGATCAAGATCCCAGAGCTCCTCGAGCGAGGGAAAGCGAATACGAGTACGCTCCCCATCTATCGTGATGGCCTTCTCGTAGTTCCTGATGCGGTTCGGTATACTCTCTACAAACCAGATCAAACCAAGTTAATCGATAATGCTACTGCTTCCTATCCTGCTAATGTTCCTACTTACGTTCATTCAGCAGGGATTATGGGTGACTCGCTCATCCTCGGGGAAGGCTACCTCCAAGAGTGGAAGATTACAATTGTAGGAGAGGAATATATCTTCCGAAGAATGGCTTCCGTAGTCCTTCGAAGATTATACCCAGTAGTATCGGATGCTGATATTACTGCTACATATTCGCAGCTCGCAGATATTAGACCTTCGAATCTATCCTCCTATCAATCTTATATCGATGAAGCATGGTATACCATGCTCCAGAGAATGAGACAAGAGGGAGGAGGATTGGAATATCTTGTAATGTCTCCAGAGGCCTTCCGATCTGCTCATCAGAATCTATCCCTCTATTATATCTTCCGAGATTTCCATTCCTCTCTTGGTCAATCGAACGGAAGATATCTGGATCTCGCGAATGAGCATTTTAGACAATATCAGGATGAATGGAAGCGGATTAATTTCATCTATGATCATGATCATAATGGTTTATCTGAGCAGCCAAATAACCGAATTGCTAAACAACCAGTAATATTTTTATCCAATCCAGGAAGGTTCGGTTCCTTCCGTAGGAGAAGATAATGGCTCAATCCCTCTCGAGTATTCGAAAGCAGATCGCTTCGAAGGTCGCTACGATTACAGGATTTAAAGAATCCAATCATACTCCAGACTATTTCGGGAGAACTGAAAACACTATCGCGAATAAGGCCTTCGCGGTAGGAGTAGCGAACTCAGTAGCGATGGAAGAGAGGCAACGCAGAGGAATCGGGGTTTATATGTCTACTCCGATGATCGTTACCTTCGCGTATCGATTGAGGCCGCTCGATGTCTATCCTACTGATTACGATCTCGCTCTCGATACTGAGCAGGAGGTAATCCAAGGAATCCTCGGAGCGTATAGTTCGGATAATGCGTTTACTATTCGATATCTCCAATCTCAAAGAGTCGTAACCGATTCTCAGGAATATATAATCATCTCATTAACCTTCAATATCTTACACACTATCTAATATATTCGGATAGAATATAAATCATAACACAGGAGGCCGCGATGGCTTATTCAGTAGTTCCCAAGACTAAACGCGATGGTCTTATAACTCTTCTCGATGGGGGAGCAGCTTCCCTCGATGTAGCCTACGAAGATGGTAACTTTACCTTCTCCGATCCTCAACAGTTCTCGGAGCTGGTAGTAATGGATCGCGGTAATTTCGCAGCGATTCGGAAGCAAGATGAGCAAGCGAAAACAGGTTCGTTCTCATTCCATTTCCGACAATTTACAGATGCCACTCAAGTGGGTGGAGTTCGTGATTTCATCAATAAAAGCGGAGTATATAGTACTAATGTTTCTACTGGTGCTACTGGAACTCCTTATATCGAGCATTACTGCGTAGATATTAAGTACACCGCAGAAGGAACGGATTTCGGAGATGCTGCGGATCATACTGTTACTCTCGCTAAATGTGTATGTTCTCTGGATTTCTCAGAGGGAGATCCTTCGAGCTTTACTCTGAATTTTACTTGTTATGGTGGAGTAACCGTTACAGGCCCAACCTAATCTAATCCATAGGAGGTACGAATGGAATTAGACTTGAAAAAACTCGGGAAGCATGAATCAAGGCTCCCGAGTTCTATCGCAACTTGTTTAGACTTTGTGAGCATCTGGGGGAGTACTCCTAATAGAGCTCAGCTTGGAAGATTATGCGCAGCTTCTATCGCTCTATGCGTAGATCACGCTCGAATCCTTCCAGCCTATCCGATCTCCTCTGGGGATCCGATCGCATATGGGCATAAGATTCTCGATAGACTACTGGAGAACGGAGTAGCTCCGAGCGCAGTATATGAGATGGGTAGTTCTCTTCTGGTGGAGATGATGAAGATTATCCCTTCAGAGGATGAGGTCGAAGAGCGCGCAAATTTTACGCAAGCTCCCGAGGATGGCTAGATTATCTAGCTCTCCAGATCGCTCTCCGATGGGGGAAGGATCCTGAATGGTTCTATAGCCTCTCCGAAGATCTCCGAATCTCAGTTCTCGCGGAATATCGATTATCCAATGAATCTCCAGAATCAAGAAAGGATAGACAAGAAGCGATAAAAAGGGCTAGAATGGAAGAGATGATTCGGAGAGCTAAAAGATGAGCACAAAAATAACCACTGGGAGAGCTGGAATCGAGATTGATACAGATCTCCAACAGTTCTATACAGGTTTCATCGATAAGGTAGCTCCGAACGCGAGAGCTATCATCGATGGAACGTTAGAGCAGATTGAACGCGAAGCGATTCGAGATTGGCCAGTAAGACAACCCCAGATTCGAACCGATAGAGATGGGAAGATTGTATTTTTCAAGCGAACCACTAAAGAATCTTGGAAGAAATTCGAGCGTGGATATCGCATAACTCCCGATGGGGGATTCGAGGGATATCTCCGAAATACTGCTCCTTATTCATGGGCTATCAAGTTCGGGATCGATTCGGAGAATAATCAGGGAAGGGAGATTATCCAGCCTACTGGTAGAAGAGTAGCTACCGAGCTCATGATCAAACCACAGAATAAAGAAGCGAAGAAGGTTATCTCCGCTCTCGCTGATGATCTCATGCGGAGGATATAATGGCTGAAGAGAAAAGATCGATTAATATCGCGTATAAAGCGGATCTCAAGGATCTAATCGCGAAGCTTAAACAGATGCCCAACGTAACCGAAGCGGAAGCTCGGAAGATGGTAGCCGCTCTCGATAGGCAACTCAAGCAAGCTGAGAAGGCATCGAAGCAAGCTGCTGAAGCATCAAAGAAGGCAGCGAGAGAAGCAGCGAACGCAGCCTCGCGAGGAGCGAAGGATTTCGATGATTTAGCAGATAGCGCGAGGAGAGCCGAGGAACGGTTAGAACGTGTAGCGGAATCATCTGGAGATATTGATCGCGGATTCTCCTCTGTGGGATTGGCTCTTCGAGGTGTGAATCCTCAAGTAGCAGAGGCCGCGGATGGCCTCGCGGATATGTTCGCAGTAGTGGAAGGCTTAACCATGAGCGTTACTGCTCTGAATCCTGTTGTAGTAGCTGCTGGAGTAGCGATTGGAGCCTTAACTCTGGGATATGTAGCGCATCAAGCGGAACTCGAGAAAGCGAGACAGTTAACTCTCGAGCTTAAGGATGCTCAAGAGGCTCTCGCTACCTCTCAGCTAGAGCAGGAAGATAATCTCGTAGATGCTGGAGCGAAGGTTCGAGATCTCCAGAGAGATTATAAATTACTTACAGGTCAAATAACCCAGTACGAATACGATCTCGAGAAGGCTGGAGAGGCTGCTGAGGTTGCGTTCCTTGGGAATATCAAGTTCGCGAAGGAAGCAGCGAAGGAAGCCGAGAATAATGTCAAGATGGTGAATGCTCTCCTCAGTAATTATACAGAGGTTGGAAAGCTAGCTCTCTCGGATGCTGAGATCGAAAGATTAAGACAATTACAATTGCAGAACGATCTAATCAGTAATAATCTAGATCTCACCAGTAAGCAAAATGGGGTTCATGCTGCGTTAATGATTCTCCAGAAATCTGTAACCGCAGAAGCCGCAAAGCAGAATCAAAATATCCAGAAAGTAACTGTAGCTCAAGAAGAAGCGATTCGATTAGCGAGAGAAATGGTTACTCTTGAGAACGAACTCGCGGAGGCTACTGAGGAAGCATCCAAACAGAGTTCTAAGAGAGCGGATTCAGATGAGCGCGCAGTAGATGCGAAAGAGAAATATAATAAGCTGATGGAAGAAGCACTCGCGATGGGAGAGGATCAATCGAAAGAGCTAGATCTACAGAAGAAAATGGATAAGGCTCTCGCGGAAGCATTCATCTCCGAAGAAGGGCGAAAGAAACTCGCAGCGAAGGAACGAATCCAAGAGCAGATCGCAGATATTGAGCTATTGGGTATCGCTACTGGTAGAGAAGCAGAGGCCGCGATGGTCATCGAATCATTAAGGCATGAACAGAAAATCGAAAATCAAGATAAAGAGAAGGAGAACGAAGAGGATCTCCAGAAGTTACGAGAAGAGGGAGCGAAGAAGAATCTCGAATCGCTCATCGAGTTCGGATCCGTAGCTGCTGAGCTTGGGGAGAATCTGATTAAGAACTCTCAGCTCGAGATCGATATGAGCGATAAGAAGCGCGAAGAACTCGCGAAAATGAGCGATATCGAGCGCGATGCATATGAGAAGAAGCGAAAGCAGCTCCGAGCTCTATTCGTATTCCAGAAGGGAATGTCTATGGCTGAAGTAGCGATGAAAACCGCAGAGGCGATTATCGCAGCTCAAAAATTAATCCCTCCATTCAACTTTATTCAAGCTGGTATCGCTACTGGTATCGGGGCCGCTCAGCTCGGGGTCGTTATGTCTCAGCAGATGCCTTCCTTCCACATGGGTGGACTCGCTCAGGATGAATCTACCGCTCGAGTATTGAAAGGGGAAGCGGTTCTCGATAGAGCTACAGTAAGAAGAATCGGAGGAGAGCAAGGGGTTCGAAATCTCCAGCAGGGAGGATCGAACGCATCTCAAACCGTAGTAATCCAACCTTTTAAGCACTTTGGAAGATTCGCGAAGGATCTCGGAATCTCATCTCCTAAACTCCAAGGAATCAGAGGATATTAACGATGGCAAATATAACCCCAGACAATATGAGAGGGATTCTCATCCCGTATATTGGAATCAAGAAGAGCGCGTTATGGGATGCTCAATCGAACTTTACTCAAGCGAATCCCCGAAGCGGTATCCCTGAAGCGCAGAATATCGGAACTGGCCTCGTATTATCCGCTATCGGTTCTCAAGGTGAGGATATCGAGGTAGAAACCATCGAGGGAGGGATACCAGGAGAAGCGCAGTTCAAATGGAGAGGAGAGGATTCGATCAATCTTGGACAGGATGCGAACCATATTATCACCGAATCTGGGTTATGGAAATATAGCGCGAGCGCATCTGCTGGAGAGTATTTTTATTCAGATTGTGTATCAGATACCGAGGGTCGATTATGGGTAGTATCGGAGCGAGTTACGTTATCGAACGTTCATACGATCCAACTACATAGACAAGAGAAAAACGGATCGATTACTCTCGTAAAAACATTCGTATCCACTCCTGGAACGTTTAGCACGAATGGCCTCCCATGTATAACGAGAACTCAGGATGGGAATCTTCTCGTAGCCTTCTTCCAGTATGTAACTCAAGATGATGTAAATATAATCATCGAACGAAGCATCGATAATGGGGATACGTGGAATCGCATCTCGAACCGAGGATTAAAATCTTCGATCGATTCTACGGATGCAGCTCCTCGAAAGATGCGAATGGTGAATATCGATTCGAGCGTGGTTCTATTCATCGAAACCATAACCAGTAATCGGAACTCCGTATATCAGTTCGTTTCTCGAGATGCTGGTTCGAGTTTCCAGCTTCAAGATCAAAGATCTCAGATCTCCGAAGGTGATTTCCATGAACCATCCCCGATCGCTCTTCCTGATGGTTCTATCGGATTGGCTTGGGTAAATTCTACCGCGGATCTCAAATGGACTCGAATCCCGAATCCAGGAATCCGAGCTACCTCTAACGATTGGAGAGATATTCGAGAAGAAACCATCGAATCTACTCTCAACTATGGGAATATAGTATCTGGGATTCTCTATGATGGGAACGTATGCTCATTCTATAAAGATGGGAAGATCTACGTAGTAGCGCAAGAGTACGGAGATGGTCGGTTACTTATGTTCTACTCAGATGATCTCGGGGATAACTGGTATCGCGCTTCTCCTGCTGGAGGAGTTATCGCGGATGCGGTTATCTTAGATTATGGTTCGAATGCGGATCGATTGACTGCTCTCTCTGCATGCGTTCACGAAGGGAGAGCAAAGATCTTTGCTCATAATACGAACTCAGTATGGTATCTCGCGCTCTCTGGATTCTCTACCTTCAACTATCCGAAGCGATTAGAGCAGCCTCTCCGATCTCAGTATATGAGATGGGATTCTACCTATATCCCAGTAATGCTTCCTGCTACCTCCTCTCAATATGCCACGAATGGAACAGGAACTCAGCAGCTCGATAGCGAGGGATTGAATCTCGATACAAGTACGAATATCAGAGAATATCGATATAGTCATTCTGGGAACTATTTCTCGGAAGGTCAGGTTATCCGATTGAGATTACAAGTAGATCAGAATACAAGTTTACTCCATGATTATATCGCGTTCAGAGCTAGCCAAGATGACTCCACCAATAGCGCGGAGTTAATCCTTCGATTCTCTGAAACTACGATACAAGTACGAGATAACTCTGGAGTGAAAGCTACCATCTCTCATGATATGACAGTATCTACAGAGATCGTGATATTTTGGAATAATACACTAGCGAAGATCTACTATAGAACCGCAGATCTGAAAAGCTCCAAAAAATGGAATCTTGAATCGATCATTAATATCGCGAAAATCGGAACGGGATTGGGGAATACTATTGAATGGGGCCATCGAGCATTCACTGGAACTGATCAATATATCTCTCACTGGCAAGAGGTTAGCATCTCGAGCGGAGAGCAGGCTGGATTATATGATACCTCCCTCCGAGGAGCTCTCTATCCAAACTATGGGGAATATATCTATCTCGATGGAGGCCTCAATATAACCGCGAAGGATTCTCCAGCTCGAGGAGAAGATATATACAAGATCGAAGCTCGATACGATTATCCCATCGATAATATCTTCCATCAAATCTCTCTCTCTCCTCGGATTACGTGGAGATCTCAAAACGATTCAGCTACGAATCGAATCCCTCTTCTTATGGATGAGAACGTAGGGAGCGCGATAAAAACGATGGGGTTATCGGATGTTCTCGGGTTATACTTGGGGAATATCAACTTCCAGAAATTCGATCTCCTATCCTGGAACGGTAGCGCGTGGGATATTCTATCCTCCATCGATACTGCTGGAGACTTTGCAGGAGATTACACGCTTCGAGGAGCTACGATTGTACCGAATGGAGTAGGGAACGATTTCTATCTTCATTATGGGGAGGTCGTAGGATGGAGAGCTAAACTCTCAGTCGGAGAGGATACGGAGATAATCGTTAAGATCGTGCAGAATAGCGAGGGCCTCTGGGGAGATAATACGGACTCTAAGCAAGCGGTTCTCGTATATGATACCAAGTTAACCGATCCTTCTACCATTCCAGCTACTGGAAAGATCGAACTCATCCCTCCGAGTATCACCTTCACGAAGGCGAGGCTCGATGGAGTCAACTTGGGAACCCGAGCTCTCGCGATCTCCATTCCTCCTCAAGCTACTCTCGAGGGATATTTCCAGATCGGATCGATGCTGATGGGTTCAATCGCGTTCCCAGCTCCTCAATATCAGAGAGGCCGCGTTATCTCTTACGAACCGAATATTCAAACCGAGAGCACGTTGGATGGGATGTTCTTTTCTCGAAAGATGAGCGAAGGCCGTAGAACAGTCTCTATCGCGTGGACTGAACCCATCGATACTACTCGTTTATATGATAGAGCTCCAGACTATTGGCAAATGAGCAGCACTAGCGGAGCTCTTCCAGTAGGTAATTATGGGGATGCTCCATTCCTCATGCAAGGGATAGTTCGATATCTCCAAAATAGGCTCCCAATCGTTTATCTCCCTCTCATCAAGAAGGGAACCGATGAGCAGCTTCAGAATCGATTATATGATCATCTCCTTTGTAGAACTACTGGAGCGATCTCTATCGAGTCCGTATTGGGTGAAGAGCTGGAGAATGAATTATTCCGAGTTTCTACTATGAATCTCGAGGAGATTGAATAATGGATTCTATTAAGCGCAGCGATATAATCCAGGGAGATATCTGCTTCCTATTGGAGATCGAATATTATGGAACTCCATATCGATTCTCTACTATCCCGATTCAGATCGAAGATATCGCGGAGAATCAGATTATCCCATATCGAGGAGGCCTCTCCGATCCCGATGTCAATCTCCAATCTCAGAGAGTAGGAGTAGATTTGGAAGCGAATACGATCTCTCTCGAACTTGTATTCGAAGAGGTAGATTGGATTCGAGAATGGAAGCGAGGGAGGACTCTTAACGATTCTCCCTGCGAGCTCTCGATGGTTATCGTATTCGAAGGGAAAACGAGTTTCACCATCCAAGATCGTATCGGGATATTTAAGGGCCGCGTATTGGATGCCATCTTCGGAGATCCAGCAGCTCAGATGGGATCTATCTCCTTCTCCATCGAGAACAGTACGAATATTCGAGATATCAAGCTCGTAGGAACTCATCATATTATACGAGAAGAGGAGTTCGCTATCGGGATAATCGAGCAATCGAAGGGAAAGGTCGTTCCATTCGTATTCGGGGATCTGGGAATCGCTACTCTGGAAACTCGAGATGGAGATCTCACTACGGAGAATCAAATCCCAACCTCTCCAGCCTATCAAGCTGGAGGAACTCCCACTCTCCTTACTCAATACTTTCTCGTAGCCTATCATGAAGTTATCGGAGGGAGGGTTCGAGTATATGATGGAAATGGGGGAAATATGTTGAATCCAGCCTATCAGATGGTCGATTCTCGAGGAAAAACTCTCTCGTATGTTCCTTACTACATTACAGGAGTAGGATCCCCAGAGGGAACGAATCTCGAGGATAATGGGTTCCAACTATCCTCCCCAGAGCTCTCCTTCGGTTATTATGCATCTTGGGGAGAATCTAATGGAGCGCATCCGAATCCGTTCTCGAATGGTTCCCTCAAATCCGCAGTAGATCTATCTCTATTCGTTCTTGAGCTCTCGGGGTTAGATTATGATATCGGAGCGTGGAGAGGCCTCGAGGGAGTTCTCAATCGATATAAGTTCTCTGGATATGTAAACGATCTGGAGGTATCTGCTCTCGATTGGATTCAGAATAATATCTGGGAGTTACTCCCCATCGAGATCACGAATGGCCCGAAGGGAATCAAACCGAATCTCGATCTCTATATGTACTCTCAAACCATCGAACCTACTCATTATCTCTATGACTCTGGAGAGCTAGAAATCATCTCTCCATTAACTCCGCTCGAGCAGGAGATATACAATAAGATAACGGTTCGATTCGGTTATGAAGGTTCTCAGGGGAACTATCGCTCGAAGGTAATAATCGATCCTGATGCATCAGAAGAGATCGGATTAACTTATACGGATGCGCTCGCGGAGATCTCCTTCTCGAGATATGGCCTTCGTGAACTGATTATCGAGGCTCCGTTCGTATGGGATCTGGATACTGCGGTTCGCATCGCGAGAGATAAGATTCGATATCATGCTCTACCAGCTTACGCGATAGAGATCTCAGCAGCTCCAAAATATGGATATTTAGATCTCGGAGATATTGTTTCTCTAACCTCAGAGAGAATCGGATATGATTCTCATAAATGTCAGATTATGAGTAAATCCTGGAGTAATAACCGATGGAGATTCATTCTTCAGCTCGAGGATAATCCTCTGGTGAATCTTCGAGATTAGAATTTGCCGATATTCAATAAAATATCGGATAGGATAATATCATGGTAACAGTATATTTAGATAGACAACACTGTGGAAAGCCTTCGAAGCCTATGGATCGGGGAGCTACTATAGAACCATCTCCAGAGTTCGGAAAGGGGATGGAAGCTATCTATACAGGATATCTATCGCTCCTCATCGAGGAAAATTTACTCGAGATGGGAGCTACTGTTTTCTCCGTATCGGATGGAGAATATCGCGATAGACACCGCAGAGTTAATGATATCGCGAGTCAGTTCGAAGGGCCACAAGTCTATCTCTCCCTCCATCTCAACGCAGGGAATGGAGATTACGCGAGTTTCTTCCATCATCATCTATCCACGAATGGAAAGAATCTAGCAGAGAAGATCGCAGCTCGGATGGAGAGTTACCAAGAGAAATATCCAGATATCAAACGATATCTCGTTAAATCTGCGAATCCTGATGACTGGACTAGAAACGCATATTACACCATCCGCGGAGTATCGGATCCCGTAGCGATCTGCTGCGAACCTATGTTCATCGATACCCATCGCGAATACTTAACTCTCCCCCATCTCGAATCGATAGCTCAAGCTATCGCGGTAGGGATCTTCGATTGGGTGCTATAATGGAAGAGAATCTAATCCATCTCATGCTAAATGGGGGAGCGAATATCGCGTTCGGTTTATTCCTCTATATGCAGAATAAAGAACTCCAGAAGCGAGCAGATGATCGCGAAACCAAGCAAGAGCAGAAAGAGAAGGAGCTTCGTGATCGTTATGATCGTGTAATCGCAGATATGCAAACTCGCGAGGATACCATTCGAAGAGAACTGGTAACGGAGATAAATGATCTAGAGCGTAAGGTAACTACTCTGGAAACTAAGATAGAGCATATCTTTAAGATCGTAGATGAGATTAAGGCTCGGTTCGTAACGGTTCGATAATCTTCTGGATGCTCTCCTGAGGAAACAGATTAAAAGGCGCGCGCTTGAAAAAAGTTAGATCCTCTGGGGAATCATTATGAACCCAGAACTCACTCAGGAAGGGAACCATCCCTTCTATCGTGGTATAGAGTAATCGCGTATCGATGATACCCATATAGAGTCTCCCTTTATAGAGAAATCCTTCCATAGTCAGATCGGATATGAGTTCTCCCTTCTCGATGGAGCTCAAGCGCGAAGCGATCTCCAATCCTCTCTCGGGGAACGCGCTCCTCCTATGTCTCATTGAGAAATGTTGCATCGGTCTACTCTTCCAGAGTCGAGCGGAGATGGTTTTCTCTTCTCCATTGTACTGGTAGAGATAATCGATCCCATTACCGGTATCGATGCTCATCCCGAGTGTAGAACTCCATGTTCCTGGATACTGCTTTGAGATGGTTGGAACCACGAATCCAAACCATAATCGATCCGATTCTTTTAATCTGAACTGCGTACTCATATCGATATCTCCGAGATGAGAGCAGTATAATCGAAAAAAGATGCATTATTTTATTTTTTTTGTTTGCATAGTATACAAAACTATGGTATATATATATATATCCAATGAGGATATAAAAACAACGAGGTACAAAATGACAAATCAAGATCTACAAATCCTAGCTAATAACGGAATCGATACTCTAATGGTATTCTTCAAGAAGAATCCGAACCATCCTTCGCGCGCGAAGTTCTTCGCTGCTATGGCTTCAGGTGATATGGAAGCAGCCTTCGAGATCTTCAAGAACTTTCTAATAACACTAGAGAAAACATGCCCAGAGGGAGTATCTCTAGATTATATCCTTCAATATCATTCAAACAAATAATCTTATTGGAGGAGCCTTCGGGTTCCTCCTCATCTATCGAGGTACAAAATGAAACAGATAAAAATAAAAATCACAAACGAAGATAACTTATCTTCAGATTATATTAGAAGCGAATTGAATTCGATTTTAATCGATGGAACTTGGTATTCCATCGATGTATCGAAACAAGATTTCGATACAGATACATGGATAAATGCAACTATACATGAAAAAAATAATGAGAATGAAAACATGTCTCTAAATCTTCCAGTACTCGAATATTTCGAGTATCCCTCAGAAGATCAAACAGAGTTACGACAGTTCTCTGTTGAAATTAAGGAGGTAGAATGTTAGAGAAACAACCTTTGCATGGATGCTATCTAAGCATCCTGCTTCAAGAATTGCGATTTGAACTCGTACAAGATAATGAACTTGTACGAGAATATAAAAGAGGAAGTGGGATATCGGTAATGATCAATTACCGATATCCCGAAGGGAAAGAGTATCTGGTAGTAGATTCCCTAACGATTTATCGTAATTATACTTTGATAACGTTGCCGTGGGTCAATGGTTTGGAAAATGTTTCCGATTTCCAAATTCGGAAACAATTGGAATTCTGGCTCAATGAGCCAGTAATCACCCCAAAAATCTCCAAAAAAATATTTGTAGATAGTTGGGGCCGATTCATGGATCGGCCTGCATGCGATCTATGTTCCACTCTAATAGAGTGGAACGGTTACCACTCTATTAGACAGTTAAATGAATCTGGGGTTGGTTGCTCCATCTTTACAGATGAAGACAACGGAATTTCTTGGATTGAAATAGAAGAAGATGGAGAATCGCAATGAAGATAAAACTATTAAGAGAGAATATAGCGCAGCTCGAGGAGAAAGCAGTAGAAGCCTATCTCTCGAAGGACTTTGCAGAGGTTCGAAGAATCGGGATGATAATCGAGATTAACTTACAGATGATCAAACAACTAGAAGAATCAGAGGTACAAAATGACAAGAAAAACAGCTAAACAAATCGGAAAGAACATCGGGTTCGGATTCGTAGTTATGGGGGCCGCGTTGCTCTGGTTCCCCATGTTTCATGCGATTAACGCAATCGCAGTAGCTATTATGGGAGGTGTTCAATGAGTTACAGAAGAACATACATTCGCAGAAATGGGAGAACTCAATATCGAGAGAACTCTGGGCAGCGAAGAGATGAGCAGAGATTCGATATTAATGGAAATAATGGGTTTGTATGTCGTTATTGGAGTCCGATATATTGTCAATGGGTATGGGAAGCGCAGCTCATGAACGGAGGATTAATCTATAAGCGAGAGTTCACTGGAACCGATCCTCTGGAAGCGAAGCTCTGGTTATTCGCGAAAAACGATGCTCTAACGAATCCGCAGTTCGCTCGAACTCTGGGAGAATATATTACAGATTCGAACTTTACCCATGAGGATCTAGCAAGCCTCGCAGATCTCACGAAGGCAACGATCGCGAAATGGATCTCGGGAGAAATGTATCCGAATATTCCATCTCTGGTGAGAATATGCCATATTCTATTCGAGGAAAGATGGTTCGAGAAATATGAGGAACTATCTCAAATGATAGAACTGGAGAGATGATTATGGGATGGTTACAAGTATATCAGGGGATTCTCCAAGGAACTCCCGTTCCTATGGGGAGGCCGCGATTCACCAGAAGCGGAAGAGCATATACTGGAAAGAGCTCGAGGGAGTATAAGAATACTCAGATCATTAATCTCATAGCAGCGAAGGGAGAGGACTGGAAGCCGCTCGAAGGGCCTCTCCGCGTGAATATCACGTTCGTATCTCCCAGACCGAAGAGGCTTCTCCTAAAGTCTGGGGATACTCCAGAAGGGAGAATCTATAAAACCACGAAACCCGATATCGATAATCTATTGAAGATGGTACTCGATATCATTACTCAGAGCGAGATCTGGATGGATGATAATCGAGTAGTTTGCATCTCATGCGAGGATTACTACGCATCGAAATCGGAGGATCCTCATACGCTATTCACGATCCACGAATGGAGGGAAGATGGGTAATATTAATCTAAATCTCGGATGCTCTCTGGAAGCTATGAGAGAGATGCAGGATAACCAGTACGATCTCGCTATCGTAGATCCTCCTTATGGATTAAAAAAAGCAGGAGTTCAGGGAGGGGGAAAGATGAAGGATAGGGCTTTTAATCGTGGAGAAATCTTTAAATGGGATATGGCTCCTCCTCCAGAATACTTCGAGGAGCTCTTCCGAGTGAGTAAAGAGCAGATTATATGGGGAGGAAACTATTTTGATCTTCCTCCTACTCGATGCGTAATCGCTTGGGATAAGGTTCAACCATGGGAGAACTTTTCAGGATGGGAGATGGCTTGGACTTCGTACAATAAACCAGCTCCGATCTTCCGATTCGATAATCGAACGAAAGGAAAGATCCATCCTACTCAGAAGCCTATCCAGCTCTATCGATGGCTACTGGATAAATTCGCGAAGGAAGGGGATAAGATACTAGATACTCATCTAGGATCTGGAAGTATCGCGCTCGCTTGCTATGATGGAGGATTCTCTCTGGATGCTTGGGAGATCGATCCTGATTATCATGGTAGAGCGGTAGCACGCTTCGAGAAGCATTCGAGACAGTTAAGATTATTCGGAGGAGATGATGGATAAGAGATTCAAGATATCTTTATTCTCCAATCGATACGCGAGGATCCCCATCTCTCATGAGGTATCCAGGAGAGATCTGGGGAGAGGCCTTCTTATGCCTGCGGTACCATATCCAGTAACCCAGAAGAATACTCTCCCTCTCTGGAGTCCCACGATCTTCGATGGGAGTAGATCTGGAGCGAACGCGCGGTTCATCTCATGCCTAGTATTCGATCTGGATGATGGTACGGATATAGCATTTCATAACAATTTCTTGGATTATGATTATCTATTCCATACCTCATTCTCCCATACCGAATCTCATCATAAATATCGAGTAATCCTTCCTCTGGAGAATCCTATCCCTGCTCAGGATTGGAAGAGAGCAGCGAAGGCCGCGAAAGAGTTCTGGGATCTTATTATCGCAGTAGGAGAACCCGATTCGAATGCTCTTACGGATTGCGCTCGAATGTATTATCGATACGCTCATCCAGATTATAATGGAGCTGCGGAGATTCATCAGGTATTCGATAATCATACTGGGAACTATCTGGATCTCGATTACTCCCATATTCCTATCGAGGCTCCGAAGATCGTTCGAAGATATCAGAGATGGGAATCGCGGAAAGAAGGACAAAAAATGGGAATGGAGGCTCTATTCCATAATCCAGAATTTAGAATGGGAGTAGCGAATAAATCTGGAGCGAATATCGAGGGAAATATGGCTCGCGGTATCCGTTGCCCAGGTTGCGGAGAGAATGAGGTTTATTTTTCTATCGATCCTTCGCTTCCTCACGCGGTTTTATGGCCTCACTGTAACCGCGCGAATAACTGTAGATGGTGGGGTAAACTGGAGGATCTGTTATTATGAGAATGCCGAAAACCTTAACCCCTTGGGGTATGAGAATCTTCAGATATATCGAGGTTCGAAAATGGAATCTGGATATATTAGAGGAGAAATCAGGGATCCCAAGATCATCTATTCTGAGATGGATGCAGGGAAGAACTCTACCTCGCTTGGATGCGTGGATAACTATCTGCGATGCGCTCGCAAGTAATGAACAGGAGTTCGAGGATATCATCAAGGGAAGCATAGAATCAATCGTAGAATATCAGCTCGCTGCGAGAAGATACAAGAGAAGAGCAGAACAACAATTACAACAAAAATAACCGAATAATCAGAGGTACAAAATGCATTATTCAAAATGGGCAGTAACAAAAATACGACAAATCGGAAAGAGTGTTACCTCTTTCGTAGCAGAGAACGGACTAGGACAGGGAACCTATAACACCGCGAAAAGATTCGATCCCACTAGCGCGAATCTGGTGATATTCTGTGAGATAATCAATGAGAAGGAGGGAGGAGATCTGGAGAATTTCCATTCGCTCCTATTAGAGGCTATCAAGTCTACAAGATCCTATCATCACGCAGTAGAACGAATCGAGGCAAGTAAAAAATGAATGAGAATATGAGAAAACTACTCCAGCTCGCATCCGAGATGGGGATCGATGCAGAATATAAACACGCTCCAGAGGGAGCGGATATCGATACGTGGGATATGTTGGAGAAGCCTTCTCCCCAGTACGATAAGGAAGGGAACCTCAAAAAAGCGATTAAACCATTTTGTAATCGGAATAACCTCGCGGTTATATTGGAGAACGATCCCGAGTTCGCTTCTCTATGTTTCAATGATCACGCGAATAAGATCAAATGGAATGGGGAGGAACTCTGGGATCCGCATCTCGAAGATATTGGATTACATATGGAGCGATGCTATCGAGTGAGATATCCATCTCATGATATTAAGAGAGCGGTTCTACGGGTAGCCTATCAGAATATCGAGGAACCCATCAAAGACTATCTAAATGGCCTCAAGTGGGATGGAATAAATCGGATTAATGATCTCTTCGAGGTAGTATTCCGAGCGCAGATGATACCAGGTTCTCATCAGCTCATTAGAGAAATGAGTAGAAAGTGGGTAATCTCTCTGGTAGCTCGAATCATCTATCCAGGATGTAAGATGGATACGTTCCTCGTACTCTGTGGAGAGAAGGGATTGGGGAAATCTACCGCGTTAAGAACTCTGATTGGAGAATCATGGTTCGCAGATTCTCCGCTCGATATCTCGAAGAAAGATTCTCTCGAGCTGATTCATTCCTCCGAAACTTGGTTATGGGAACTCGCGGAACTCCATTCGCTACAGGGGAGAACCGCGGATAACTTTAAAGCATTCATCTCGAGCGCATCCGATAAGTTTAGGCCTTCTTATCAGCAGTTCCCTAAGAGCTATCTTCGGAGAGTCGTATTCGCAGGAACCTCGAATAACTATCAGTTCCTATCCGATGGGCCAGAGAGAAGAGTATGGCCTATTACATGCACAGGATCAATCGATATTCATTATCTCCGAACTTGGCGCGATCAGATATTCGCAGAAGCTATGGAGGCTCTCAGAGATAGAGAGATATGGCATCTCGAGCGAGATTCTCAAGCGATGCTCTCCCATCTCCAACAGGCTTATATCATCGATGATCCTTGGGCTCTCAAGGTCAGAGAAGCAATCGTTCAAGGGAAGAACACTACCTCCGAGATTATGACTTATATCGAGCTCCCAGTATCCCAACAGCACTCAGGGAACGCGAGAAGAATAGCTCAGATCGCGAGGGATTATGGATATGAGCAGATAGTATCTGAAGGGAGTAGAATCTGGAGATTAAAATAAATTTTTTACTTGATTCGTATCTCGAAGCGATTATAATAATAATGATTGATTAATGCTTCAGGCTATTCGGTTATTATGTTGTTTTTCAAACCCCAAGGGCTTCTCTCCTCTTGGGGTTTGTTTTTTTCTCTGGAACTGCATCCTCGATGGAGTTCTACCGCGTAGAATGAACCAGCTCTTACAGATAGCTCCGTTCAAAATACAGATGATTACAGATAAAATACAGATGATTACAGATACCCTAATCTCGTATAACTGCGATATCTCCGTAAGTGTAGCCCAAAAAACCGATATTTCTGCTATAATCTATAAATAGAATACTTTTTTAAATAAAGTAATTATATTATATATAGGCCCGAAGAACGTAAGAAGCCAAAAAACACGCTACTCCCAAGCCTACTCCGAGGTAATAGGAGAATCGGGTATCTGTTTTCATCTGTATTTCATCTGTTTTCATCTGTATTTCGAGCGAGGTTATCTGTTTTCGAGCTTCTTGATAGCCTGCTTAACCCATCTCCGAGCTGGAGTTCCTCCCCATAAAGCCCAAGCGATAGCAGCCTTCGAGGTTCGATCTCTTCGCGCGAGGCTCTCTTCCTCTGCTTCTCCATGTCTAGCGAACCACGCATCCATTAATTGGAGCTGCTCAAGATCTACCGCTCCAGATGCGATTCTTCTCGCGGTTCTCATTCCAGTTCCTGGAACTCTCTCTCCCTTCTCGGAGTCCTTATAGGCCGCTCTCTTACTCATCGGGAGCGATAGGTTATAATCGATAGCTCTTTGGGCTATGAGCTGGATGTTCTTTGGTACGTTTATAGTAGGCATAATGGTAAATCCTGAGTTATATTATGGGTATGAATGAGAACGAATCTATAATCCAATCTGTATTCGGGAGAATCGATCTTGGATGGGATCTACCCATCGAAGAAGCGATTACTCTCCTATCAGAAGGAATCGCAAAGTATCCCGAAGGTATTAAGCATACTCGAATCGGAGATACTTCCATTATAACTGTAAACGGTATCCCTTACTTAGATATCAAGTGGAATCCCAGAGGATACGAATGCGCAGCTCACACAGAAGCGTTTCCCATCCTCGGATTACTAGGTACGGTTCTAATCATCATAAAAGAACTGGAGAAGATCTATGGCTCGCAGTAAAAAGGATGATGCTCTCATCTCGTATAAGGTTTCCAAGCTCCAGAGAGAGGGATTCGAACTTAGACAAGCTCGAGCGATAGCGTTCCGAATGTATAAGGAAGGAGAACTCCAAGGGAGCCTCCCAGCCTCGAGGCCTCCCAGAGTAACTCCCAAGAGAACTCGCAGAACTCCATCGAGGACTCGCAGAAGATAAACAATATTCAGAGGTACAAAATGAATCAAGCGAAAAAATATATATGGTGTAGTACGAAACTCCCGAACGGAGATCTCCATTACGTATACGCAGATAAGAATCAAGCGATCGCTCTATGTATGTATCAGGGATATACGATCGATATCCCAGAACATGAGGTTCCAGTAGAAATCCGAGAAGTATGGTATCGAGCGAAACAATGAGCGAAGAGAAGCATCTAATCACGAAGATGATTATCGGACCCTTCGAATCTAATCCGAAGGGATGGACTGAGAAGATAATCTATATCCATAACAGACTGGTAGAGAATATGGGAGATACTCCATACGCAGTTCTCTCGAACCATTGCAATCGGTTAGCTGGATGCTACGGATCCCCGAAGAATCCTTCTCAGTTCGAACGCGGTATTCGATCTCATCTGGGATTAATCGGTAGGCTCGCGATGGAACCTGAGAACGAACTCTATATTCTCCTCGAGGGAAATGGGTTCTCGGATCTCATGAAAGCCGAGTATAATGTCTGGTATCAAGTCCGAGATGATCTTGGACTCGAACCGAATATTCTTATGAATACTTGGGAATCTTGGGAGCGAATACTCTTATAATCGGGGCCGCTCGGGGTCGTGTGCTCCTATAGAC
>Ga0196901_1000351_pt1 | contig 24575 bp, 24 predicted proteins | sample CB_VirMetaG_FD_169099 | JGI IMG/M metagenome (GOLD analysis project Ga0196901, IMG submission 169099) | Freshwater to marine saline gradient viral communities from Chesapeake Bay - CB_1504_1 Viral MetaG (v3) (version 3) | ecosystem: Environmental > Aquatic > Marine > Coastal | place: USA... | reverse complement strand
TTCGGGTCAACTTTTACAAGTATTTTGTTTGGGTCTTTATCTGCTTCGTCTTTATCAAACGTAAAAGACTGAGCATTATATTTTCCTAAATTTTCAGTCATTACTGAACTTAAATTATATGGAGACAAAAAGCTATCTACTTGGTCATTAATAGCGGTATTCATATCGGACACTATTTTTTGGTCAACAGGGTCTTCCAATGTTGCTAAGAAGTCAGGTCCCATAAGTTCAGTTATAGTTCCTGCTCCTGATAAAGTAGCTGCTTTATATAATATGTCTTTACGAGAGCCAAAGTTGGCTACTGTATTAGTTGTTGCTTTATCGACATCAAATGTAGGAATGTCGTGCATAATTTTACCTTTAATAACATTTACAGGTGCTATGTTTGTAGAAAGAACACGAACCATTTTTCCATCAATCATTTTATTCTCCATTAAACCAATTCCCACAGTTCCATCAGCAGAAATGGTTGCTTTTGAATTATTAAAATCTCCGTAACCTTCTACCATACCCATATTGAAAATATTCATAGCTTGCAGTTTGCCCGACATAACACCGTCCATTTTCTCCTTGTACTTTTGTTGGTATAATTTTTGGATTTCAAACAAACTTTTTGTTCCATCCATATTATTTTGTCTCTTTAGAGTATATTCTCTTTCTTTTAGCATACCTCTTTTAAATAAATCCTCATCAATCTTCATCTGATTAATCATATCGTGAGCATAGTTATTTATAAAGCCATTAGCATCTTGATTTTCGCCTTGAGGAGCGTTCATAATATTATTCATCTCCTCACGAGTAGCCTGATTGTATGCTTCTTTCTTTTCTTCGCGTACACGATTTACTTCCAAAAGCATTCCACTTGCTTCTCTACCAACCTCAGCCCAATTTATTTGAGAGTCTGCTGTCCGTTCTACATATTTATATCCTAAAGGCATAATCTATATTTTTTTATCTTATTATATTTCCAAAAGCATCGTATTGCGGGAACATAGGTTGGTTTCCTGTACTAAATGTTCCTCCAAATTGAGGAGCAGTTTGAGGAATAACTCCACTTGTCCCGCTATATTTAGGTGCGTATCCTAACGTATTAAGAGATGTATCCATTGGAGTAAAACTTGACCCGCTATATTTAGCGGCAGTTGAATTTACTTGGCTAGTTGAAGTCGTTTCTGTAGGAATAGGAGCTTTATCTTTAAAGTATAAAGGCATCATATTCAACCCTTGTTGAGCTGTTGATACGAGTCCTTGAATACCTTGAGCTGTAGCTGCTGTAGCTGCTTGTTCGGCATTAGCCGCCATCATCTGTTGACCTTCAACTTCTCCTAAATCTAATTGAACACCTAAATCTCTCAATCTACTTTGTTCTGCAATTTGTTGTTTTTGTATGTCTGTCATTTCAGCCCCCATAGCCGTTCTTATACCTGCTTGAGCTTCGTTCTGAGCCATTTGAACTCTACCTGCTGTAGCAGCTGCTCCTCTTTCAGATTCTTGACCTGCTTGAATAGCTAAAGCTCCTTGAGAAAGCATAGCTTCCCTTTGGAGTTCATAAGGTTCTTTATTAACCGCTAATTCATCGGTATAGTTTATTGACAATTTTTTCTTAGCTTCTTCCATTGCCGCTGAAGCTGCTGCTTCTGCTGCTCTTTGTTTGGATTTTTGTTCTCCTGCCTGAGCAAACGACATTGCTGTTGTACCTGCCGAAAGAGCCAATCCTCCTATTGCTACTGCTGTTGCTACTCCCATATTATAATATTTTTATCATTTCACTTGTATACCCTTCTCCCTTAGACCACCCAAGGTCTTTATAAGTTTGGACTAAACTTGGATTTTTAATCAATGCGTAACCGTATTTACTTCCTGTATTTTTGCAAATATTAGTAAGAGACTCTATTAATAATTTAATTGCCTCTCTTCTTTTATCTTTTATTCTATACTCTTTGTTAGATATAATCCAATCTACCCAAGCCACTTTTGAATTTGTAACGTATATAAATCCCGCACAAATTGGTATAGCTCCATCATAAACTATAACTCCACCCTTACCATCTTCAGGCAAAAAGTCCTTAGCCGGTGGCTCCCAATTCCATTGTTTCCACCATTCTACAAGGATTTCTTGATAATCATTTTCGTTAAGAGGTCTGATTTCTAATTCCATATTGATACAAAGATATTAAATTTAAGGGAAACTTTTCATTACATTAGCTTCAACTGCAAATAACTCAATTTTACTATTGTAACTATTAGATAATGTAGTTGTACAATAGTGCCCTAAAACTCCGTGAGACTCAGCTACAGAATTTTTAACGTATAAGAAATAATTAACATTCCCCGGTATTGGGATAGTTAGCGGAGACAACATATTGTTGTTTACAATTATTCTATTTATACCTGCCGGATAATCGACTATAACATCAACTACAGTTCCTGCAAATTGAGCATTTGTTCCGAAATAAACATAGTCTCCAATGCTTATAATATTTCCTATAGATACTAATGGGTTTATGCTAAAGTTAACTTGGGCGATATTGGTACCTGCACCTGTAACCGTTAAACTATTTCCTATACCGTTCAAACTTCTAAGAGCAAATTCTCCAATGCTATTATTCCTAACAAATGCAAAATAAGATGCTTCTTTTTTAGAAAACCAAGATTGGTCTATGAATCCTGAAAACTGTAAATCAGTCTCTAAAGTAGCACCCCAAGGAGCATCTCCTTCTATATTTAAGGTTTTAAATAATTTATTTTCAAGAGCAGCATTATTAAATACCGTTTGAATAGATGTTGGTGTAAACGCATTTGCAGGTTGACCAAACTGAGTCCACCAAGGCTGATAAAATGTATTGCGTGAAGCATTTACATTATGCTTGTAAATATTACCACCCTTAAAGGTGTAAAAATAATTGTTCATTCCAATCATCCAATCAGGATAATAAGAATAGAAAGATACCCATCCGGCAACTCCTTCGCTATATGATAATGTATAATTCATAATATTAAACGCAATTTGTTATTCCTACTACTATCCCATTAACTACTTCTATCACGCTATTTGGTATTGCTGTATTGTCCACAAGATAAAACCCATCAGGAACTGTAAACTGTCCATTAGCATCTACAAATACATAATCATACAATCCAATAAACGTATCTAATGCTGTGTGAACCTTTGCAAAATAAAAAGTATTAGCATAAGCGGTAACACAAGGGATTGATGAAGTTGCAAATACATTAGAAGAATTAAATACAGGCAACGCCAATGGGCAAGCGGCTTTTAAATCCCAAGCAGTTCCTCCACAAGGCCCAAGCATTTCAAGAAACACATTGTTAGGAGTTCCTGAAGGCTTTGGTATTACTAAAACACAAAAACCGGGGGGAGCTCCTAACGAAACGTCTCCGGGAAGCACGGTAATTGATTGAGTATTTCCTGTCGCAACAAACGAAGTTCCGTCATAAAGATACTCAACTAATGATGGAAGAGTCGTAGTATTTCCTGACAATCCACAATCTCCGGCTACTTCTCCTGCAACTGTGAAATTTCCGGGAGTTGTACTTTGATGCAAGCCATCTATAGGAGATGATAATTTATTATATACAACTCCATCATAAGTTGCTCTAACACCATCAGGGAAATTAAAAGGGTCAAATCTAATTATTATAGCTCCTGTGTCAAGAGTTCCTGTATTTAAATTTACTTGATAAATGCCTTGACCTCCTGAGCCACTTACGGAAGCACCACAAGGAACACCGCAAGTTGCACAAGACTCAGCAGCCAAAAGTATTCCTGATGACTGCTCTCTTGTTATTGTTCCATCTCCATAGAATCCATCAGGAGCTACGAGTGTTAGTGCTAAATCTAAATATATTGATGTAGCTAAATCTAAGTCAGCGGCATCTAGAAAGTAAGGTGCATTTATTGCCATATTATTTAATTAAATTATGTTATACATTCGCATTTTATGTCGATAATAGATATACTTGTATCTGCAAAAGGAGTTCCAATAGAGCAATAAAATACTCCTATTGCAGAGGCTGATAATGGTAAACTTGTCAATATTCCATACGAGTCATAAAAATAAAGCGTTGTATCAAAGGCTTCATTATTTGTTACTTGATAAAGATTGTAAGGAGTTGTACATATTAAGTCACAACTGCAACATACGTCAATTGCACTTGTTCCAAAACACAAAGATACTTCAACTCCACAAGAACTACAAGGTTGCTGAGGTAATAACACACCGTCAACTAATTCTCTAACAATTCCACCTGTTGAATAAAATCCATTTGTTGCAGGAATAGATAAATTAACGTCATTAAATATAGAGGTTGCTGTAGGGAATGACGCGTTCAAATAGTAACTACCCGGAACACAATCACAACAAGAATCACTAATAGTTCCTCCAAAACATAATTCAGCAGGTATAGCATCTCTTAAATCCCAAATCAAGTAAAGGTATTCTCCAAATGAACTTGCAGGAACCGTAAAGTCAACATAGTACAAAGGGGCTGAGCCTGAATTAGGAGTAGCAACTGTGGAAACGCCTAATAAAGAATTAATATCAATATCGTTGTTGTTGTATAATACACCGCTTCTTAAATATCTAAATTTATCTTGAGCTATGTTAAACACATAATTGTCAGGAACTATTGCGTTTGAATACAATCTCATAGTACTTCCTTCAGGAGGGAAGCCGCCTGCCCCAACAAATCCTGATACTGTATTATATCTTGATACAAGAGGACTTGCTGTTCCGCTTGAGAATAAAACTAAGTTAGAAAGAAGAGGTCCAATAAATGCTCCGTCTATATATCTGTATTGAGTATGTATGGTTTGACCTGATTCTGAATCATTTGTTAAAACAACTTCAACTATAGTCATTGGTTCTGCATTACAACAGTCTGCAAGAACATTTACAACCATATCTAAGTTGTACTCAAGAGTAATTGTTGCAGTTTCTACAGATACATTGTTTTTATCAAAAAATAAATTCCCCGGAATATTTGTATACCCTGAAGTAGTTACAACTCCATTGTATTCTACAGATACATTTAACCCTCCTGTTCCTGATTCAATACTAACAAAATCCCAACTTATTTCAGTAATACCTACAAGAGGCCCTAAATCGACACAATATACTACTTCTTTAGATTTTTCATCTGCTATAGATAATGTAAATGTTTGATTAATACCGCATTTCAAACATTGAGGATTTAAAGGGAGTTCTTGGTCGTTCATAGACAACACATACTCATTCATATAAGGGTCAAAACCCCCGAGTTTTTGATAGTTAAATGATGAATTGAATTTATCTCTAAACCAAGTTCTCATATTTTGTTCAGATACTGCTATTAATTGTTCATTTTGAGAATCCCCACCTTTTAATTGAATAACAGCCCCGCGTTTTGCATCTGCAAAAAATCTATCAAATCCCCATTGAACGTAGCTCTCAGGGTTGAAACTAATACCGTACTTTTCAGTACGTGCTATTTGCGTTCCTAAGACCTCAGGAGTAGCTGTAATTATACCACCGGCACTTGCATCTGACAATAAGTTTTTCTCCGCTAAAACGTAAGATATTTTATCCTCTTGTAAACAAAGAATATCTGTATTTCTACCATCTAACAATTGTATTTCCCCAAACGAAGCTTCGCAACGCTTAAAGTTAGATAACCCCGAATTAAATTCGTTTAATTTGTTGATATTTGACTCCCCATTATAAACACCACTATAGGTAATATCAGAAAACCTATCAGCAACTTTATAGTCTTGAGCAGCAACGGTAGTTACTCTTTCTCCAAAACTAAAAGACCTTCCTAGAATAGAATCACGTATCTTGTAACTTTCTGCTCCATTTCCAAAAGAATAACAATTAAAAAACATAGTGTCAATTATACCGGCAGTACCTGCTACTATATTTTGATTTTGAATATTACCTGAATGATTACCATCAGAATCAATAGAAAATGATAGTTCGTTCTCAAAAAATACATCAGGCAAAGCATCAGAAGGTTCTGTTTCGAAAATTAATGTATTTTCTGCACGAAACACTTCAATGTTTGCTGTGATATAAATTCTACGTGAATACTTATAATTAATACCCGTGCAACTATTTGTACTACTCCAACTAATAGTAAGTTGATTAGTAGTTGGGTTTCTATAAAACTGCCAATAATTTATACTGTCATTAACAGCAGTTAATTGAGAACCTACTCCCGGAACAAACTCATTAGTTTCGTCATCTCCTTTATCAATACCTGAATTGATTGTAAGTTGAATATTATCTCCAACAAACCATTCATACATATTATCATAGTCCTGAGTAGAGGTATATACTTTTTCTAATGTGTAACCCCTTGGTTCACAAGCTCCTCCAACACCTGCTCTATTCCAATCTACGTACCAATTGATTCTACTTCCGGCAGGGATATTGTAATCAATATACATTCCCGGATTTGCAGGGTCTTCAATATTCATATCGTAAGACATTATAGTGTGGTTTCCTCCACTTGCCCATTGTTGTTTTTGACCCGGAGCTATTATAGCATTTTCAGTCTGTACTAAATTAAAACTATTAGGATTTAACTTTATATATAAACCTGCCGGTACGTTAATAAATACGGTTGGGTCATCTTCAGTCGGTATTTCAAGAAATCCTGCTGCTTGAGCAGTTTTTTCAAGAACAGTAGTATAAGTACAATTAAGTGTAGGTCCTTGAGTGTCTGCTTTTACAATCAATCTATCCCCGTCTTCAACTTTCCTCATATTCTCTCCTTCAAGCAAAAGCCAAGCTTCATTTGTTTCGGGATTAATAAAAAATAAATTACTATAAATTGTTTCGTACCTTTCAGCGTCAGGTTTAATTACAAACTTATATCGTGTAGCCCACTTAGGCGCTCTTTGAGTAGTAGGTATTATAACTTGAATACTATTTTTATTTGGAGCATATCCACAAGGGACAAACTCTGCATTATTAGTACTAACTAACGCAGTTGTAGCTCTATTGAACTCATCCATATAAACCAATCCCACTTCGTACCCTCTATTACTATGTAAACTTCGAGGATTTGCAATCTCTTGAAAAGCCGCTCTTGCAAAAGTCACTTGGTAATACTCGTATGCTTTTTTTGTAGGAGTAGCTATATTATCAACATAAACCATAGATGGGAATTGCAAACCAATTACAGTACTTGCGGGAGTAGTTATTATTTTTATCGGTTGTAAAACAGTAGAGATAGTATTGATACCACTTGCATATTTTATAAACGTATTAGGAGCTAAACCTAAATTATTTGGCAATGCGCAATTAAAAGAATCAGTAAATGTAACCCCGTTACAGGACGTATCTTGACCTAAAATAGTAGTTGAAACAGGAAGTATATTTAAAGAAGTACCTATTGCATTTTTAAATTGAGAGCTTGTTGCTAATTGATATACAGAACTGTAGTTTTGAGTCAGCAAGAAGCTAAACTGAAGTGTAATTCCATCCGTTATTTCGTCAGGCTCAGGAACATATCCTGTCCATAATTTATGAGATATTGTAATATCTAAAGATATTGCAGCACCTTCAACCAATGGAGAAGCGCCTAAGTCAAAATTAATAATAGCATCTCCTACTGTTAATCCCGTAGACGCAGGGTCTATATTGTAAATTCCATCTCCTGTGCTATCAATTAAATCTGCATCTCCAATAACTTCAGTGATTAAATTTGTAGAGTATTCAATTTTAGTTGGCTGACCATTTTTATCAATTAAATCATATCCCTCAACGTAATTTCCAAACATCAATCTATTTCCCATAATAGTCTGAGCCTTAGCATAACGAGGAACATTATCGTAAAGTCTTAAAATTTCAGCTTCATTTAGTACTGTAAATATTTTACTGTTATTAAATGAATATTGATATACGGTATTATCCGCATATCCGGCATCTACCTTGTTAAATTGCTGAATAATTTTAATTACATTATTTTCTGACTGCTTAAATAATAAGTCAATTCCAACTACAAGAGGTCCTCCTGAATTGAAATTTATAATTGCTGTATTGCAAAAATTAGTCATACCTTCATTTAGCATACTATTAACGCTAAATTGGAATTGATTAGGAACAAATGCAGGTGCAGACCATTGAGATGTAGCAGAATACTCTCCATCTACGTATTTATATCTATAAGCAAAACAAATAAATCTTGTTTCTAAAAAATTTTGTTGTCCGCTTGTAGTAATTGGACTTACTTCAGGTGCCTCAATCGGCGGTTTTTTTATAACAAGAATTGATTCAGGGTTCAACGCATCAATATTTGCTATCGGATTAGGGTAGTTTCTATTTATGTTTATATTTCGTGGAGCATTATAATCATCTGTCCAAAATAAAAGGCTATCAATTAAGTTGATACCCGTAATAAGATAGGCAGGATTGAAATTTAATGTAGTGTTTACGTTTCCTCCGTCATTTATACTAATGATGTGATATGTTAATACATTAGTTAATACGTTAATAGATACAATTAAATCAAGTTTACCTGTAGGCGCGATAGGAAATGCAGGGTCGTGAACAAACCAATAAATAGTCTCGTTAGCGCTATCTTCCATAGCTCCAATTGTTCTTGCCTGAGTGCTTAACACTGTTCCGTCAATATATCTTAATGCAGGAGCAGCTAAATCATTACCCATTGTGTTGGTAATAACTCCTACTTCAGACATTTCTGTTGACCCCATTCTGATATTCATAGCATCAACATATTCGCCATCAGGAAGTACTCGTTGGTCAACGATTTTATTCATTCTTCCTGCTAAAAAATTTCTTGTGAAATTCGCCATACTATTTGATTATCTTATCCATACCTCTTAAATTCATTAAGAGTCTTCCCGGATGAATGTTACTAATTCTTATTCTTGCATTTCTTAATAATGCTGATTTGTCTTTTCTTGCTCTTGCCACTACATATTCTTGAACATTAAATTTAGAATTTAATATCTCATATTTTATAGCTGCGTAGACATATTGTTCAAATAATTTATTAACAGTAATTAAAGAATTATCTCCGCTCTCCATACCATCGGATATATACTCAAGAATACAAAGCTCTCCTGCCATACTTGAATCAAAATTTATAACTCCTGTTTTTTTATCAATCTTAAAAGTAGGGTTAAAATTTGCAGTTTCTGTATTTAATCCAAATGCTGTTCCTATTCCATAATCAAAATACCACATCCCATCATAATTCCAACCATATTGTCCATCAAATTGGCTTCCTTGATTTAGGTAGATACTTTTTTTTGTTCCTCTAAGTCTGTCAAAATCTATAGTAGAATTTTGAGGTTGAAGTATATTTCCGTTTTGGTCAAATAAAATATTTCCTTGATTATCTTGTAAATATGCATTAGAAGATAAAATTTGAATATTCTCAGTTAATGGTCTTAACCAACCGTCTTTATATAAAGAAATACGAACCCAATTTACATAGTCCGATGGAAGTACATATCTTAACGAATCAGTTACACTTAACTCTAATACCTTAATCTCCTTGAACGCGTCATAATTAAGCTCTTGTATAGCTCGTTTTGCGTGAAATATTATTTTGTATCTCTCTTCGTTATTTACTAATGAATGGTTTCCTGAGTACATCAATAAAAAATTATTGACTACATCATCTAAACTAACATATTGGTATGAACCCCAATTTGCGTCTTGAGGCGTATTCCCATTATTGTCATAATATTCATACTGTGATATATATGTCATTTTTTGTTATTTTTATTGTTGATTTATTTGTTGTTCTTGAGCTATGCCAAATTGAGCAACTTCAGTTTCGCGAATTGAAACGCCACAATATTGAAGTATCTTCATTGCTAATATATAATTATCTGAAAAAGGAAGTTCAAAATCCTGATAATCAAGTTGCGATTGGTCAAAAGCCGGCTCCCCACTTGTCAAGGTAACATAAGTCCATTTTGGAGTTTTAGGGTATCTAAAATAAACACATTCAACTTTTCCTTTAGAATTTATAGTATTTGGAAATAACTTAATTGTCTCTTCCTCAAGAGTATATGATGGGTAAAACTCAGTTGGACTTGTTAGGCTTGATGCGTTAAGCATTGTTATTTTTCCAACACTAACCTTATCAGCTTCTTTTAAGATAGATTCTTTTAATATTGAGTATTCATTTCCTATTACTGTAAATATATCAGCAGTCAAAGCTAATGAAGTATTTGTAGATAAAGTTAAAGACAATACATTAGCGATAAGACCTGTAGTTGTGTTGACGACTAAATCTCCAACAGATATTCCATCAGATAAAAACGTCGCTGTAGAATCTATTAAAAACGGAGTAGGAGCAGGAGCTGTAACTCCTGTATTTGAACCACTTGAAAGTTGATTTGTTCTACATAATACTTTAAGAATATAATAGTCGTCATCTCCTGTTGTAGTTAGAGATGGTGCTGAGTATCTATTTGAGCCTAAATGCGCTAAATAATTTGTAACTAAAAAACCTTCGAGAGTTTCGGCTATAGGGCCTTCAATTTCAGCGTAATCACTTCCGGCTGTGCGTGCATTTTCAGCATTTATAGCCTTGTTGTAATTTTTGAAATAGTCTTCAAATATCTCCATCTGTGCATTTTCAGCAAATAAATTGAAGTCTGATGGAGAAATATATCCATAATTATTTTTATTTAATACGGATAATACTGTATTTCTAACTTCGTTTATCATTTTTTAAATCTTTTTACAAATATACATAAAAAAAGCACAGAAATAAATCTGTGCTAATTTCAATAAAGGATATTTTAATCCAATTATATTATTGAGGTAAATTTGCCTCTAACATTTTAAGAGAGTCAATACCTTCATCGCTTGATAAGAAGCCACCTACCATATCATAAGGGTCTTCTCCGTATGGTACTGATAACATTTTCTTTTTGTTAGTAGGCGTATTAAACCAAACCTCTTTATCATTATTGCGTAGTGCTAATAATTTCTCTTCAAAGAATAATCTAACTTTAGCTTGAAACTGTAGTTCAGGGTCATTCAATGTAGCCAAGAATCCTCTTGGGTCATTTTTAGCAAACACTAATATATCTCGTTTTAATTCTGCTGTTGAGATTGTTGAAGGGTCTTTTCCGAACATTACTCTTGTAAGAGTTTCAATTTGTTCAAGAGAAAGTTTTCTCGCCTCAACTAATGCGTCAATCTCAAGGTCTAAATTCTCAACCTCGTAAGCTGCATCTTTTTCTTCATCTACTTCAACGAAAATCCTTCCGTTTAATGGATGGTAATGTAAGAACGCTTGAAGCGCGGGATTTGTTCTTGGAACGCTTAAAAAGCCATCTTCAAACATAATTGGCTCAAGTATTGCGTTTCCGTCTTGTTCATCCTCAAAGGGAGTCTTTTGATTTATCGCGTATCTAAGAGCACGATTTTCTTGTTTTTTTTCATCGAACCACATTAGTGGGAATCTCGGATGATTTCTTGCCGCTAAACTATATGAAAGCGGATTGCCTATTGTCAATTTATAGACTTTGTCTATTAAAACTACTGTTGCCATTTTTAATAATGATTTAATTTAATTTATTTTTTTTAAAACATAAAAGGAGAGTGCCTTTAAAAGCACTCTCCAATTTATTATATACTATCCGAAACGGAATAATACGAAGTTGTTTGCACCTAAAGTACATACACATCTTTCAGACAAGAAGTTAACCTCCATTGCATCTAAGTCAGATGTTTGAGCTCCACCGGCAGAACCTGTAATCCACGTTTTGTATCTACGGTCTTCAGCTTCTGAAGCACGGTATCTAACGTGTAAGAAAGGTCTCTTAGCGTTTTTACCCATAATTTGGTCGTACACAGATGTAGAACCTGCAGGAACCATAAGTCCTGTGATTGTACCTGTCGCAGTAGCTGCAACGTTAGATAAACCACCTCTCATAGTTGGGTCGTTTAGGTATTTCCAATCAGATTTGTAGAAATCGTAACCTCTACGGAATCCTGTGAATCCTAAGTTCAACGCCATATCAACATCGTTGTCGAATAAACCGAAAGATGCAGACTGAGCAACACCACCTGAAGTGTACCCGTTTAATGTTGCTAACATATTGTCGATGTCAAAAGACAATCCACGGTTAACAAACACAACGTTTTCTTCGATAGCTCCTTGTTTGTCCAAACGAGAAACGATAGAATCCCACTCAGATAAAGAAGTTGGAGAACCACCTCCCCATACGTTACCTCTATTGTTTACAACATAGAAGATACCTTCAGAACCACCTGCAACACCACCTAAAGCAGCTAAAGCTCCTGAACCTGCGGCAGCAGGAACTGCTTCAATCATTGCAGTCTCTAAATAATCTTCAAAACGTAAACGAGTTTCGTGCTCTGATTTCAAATACCACAAGTAACCTGTAGCACCATTTTCAGTAGTAACTTCAACCCATCCGATTTGAGCCATATCAGAACCGTTAACAGCATATTTATCTTTGATGATAATAGGCTTGTTAGAGTAGAACTCATCTTCTGCTTCCAAAGAACCAACCATTCCGTTAGTTCCTTTTTTGAACTCAGAACCATAAATAAATACAGTACATTGAGCAGCAGCAGTAATCGCTTGACCACCACCTTCGTAGTAAGCTACTGTAAAAGTAGTTGCTGTAGGAACGGCAGTAACGATTGCTTTGTTGAAAACTCCTGTTGAGTTTTGTTGAATCATAACAGTTTGTCCAACTCTAATTGCGATGTAAGTAACACCTGAATCAGCAACTGTAAAAGTAGCGGTAGAAGCCGTAGCAATCGCCGGTGTAGTACAGTTAGTGTATTTAATGTGAAGACGACCTTGTTCTGCCCATTTGATTTGGTCAGAGTTTGAAGGCATCTCAGCACCTACCATTCTCAAGAATGATGCGATGGTTCTATTACCGTAACGCTCAAATTCTTTTTCGTAAGTATCAGGAAGATACTGATTCAAGAAGTTGAAGTTAGTAATATAGTTTGTCTGCAATGCTACTTGCTCAGCACTTGGCTGTAATGCAAAAGTAGGATTTGATAATAATGTACCTGCCATTTTGATTAATTTTTAAAATTTATATTCGTTTTATGCTACGGATTTTTAGACTTTTACCGGAATCAGGGTTTACCGCTTTTACCTGCATTCCTTCCGTTGATTTTGTAATTTCAGGCGCTCTATTGGCAGACATTTGAATATTTTTAATATTCTTCATAGTGCCTTCAGTAGCATCTGCTTGCCCTTGTTCGTAAAAGAACTTTGCAAATCTCTCAGGATTCATAGCTACAGCTAACGACCTATGATAACCTGCCGCATCCTTAATTAACCCTTGCTCATCTAAAAACTTATTTATAAAGTTTGCAGGTGTAGCTTGTGCTTTTTTAAGTTCATTGGCATCTCCGGGATTGAAAGTGATTCGTTTGTCATTAACGTTGAAGTCAAAACCTTTGAACTCTCCGCTAAATACTTCATCAGATTTTTGGTTAAACCAATTTCTCTTTCTCTCATTCTCTTCTTCAAGTGTCTTCGCTTGCTTGGTATATTGCTTATAACCTTCGTAAACTTCTTTTTCCTCATCAGAAATTAGCGGAACACTTGACTCAAGTGGCACTTTATATTTTTCTTTTTGAGAATTAAAAAATTTCTTTGCTTCAGCAACAGCCTTTTTTCTTTCTAATTTTATTTTTCTAATAGTTGAATCATCGTCAATATCTTCATCATACCTATACGATTCCATCAATGTGTCAATATCTTCATCATCAAGCCCTTCTTGGGTTGCTGATAAATAAGTTTCAAGTAAATCTTCAGGGTCCATTGAGTCAAAGTCTTTTTTAAGACTCAAAAAATCCTCAAAACCTCTACCCGTTTCTTTTTTGTATTTCATATAAGCAGCAACATCTTCAGGTAAAGCCTCGACTTCTTCCCTTTGAGCTGTTAATTCATCTAATGAATTAATCTGCTTATTGTATCTTTTTCCAATATATGAAAGAACTTGTTCTTCGTTTAATTCAACTTCTTGTTGTTGCTCTTGTTGTTGCTCTTGCTCTTGTTGTTGCTCTTGTTGTTGCTCTTGTTGTTGTTCTTGTTGTTGTTCTTGTCCGGGTATATTAACATTCTGAAATTGTTGCTCGTGTTTTTCAAGTAATTCTTGTTCTACTTGAGCAGTTCCTTTTTCCTCCGTACCATCTAATAATCTTACTTTCATTTCCATTTGATTTGATTTAATTTTTTACAAAGCTATGCAATTTTTTTGACATTATTAACGCGGCTCAAATTCTGCGAAATCAAACCCATCTAAACTATCTTCGTTTGATTCAAAATTCAATGGAGGTAAATTGTTTTTACGTTGGTCTATCAGTTTAGATTGCTCTGTATTTTGTTGACTAATACGTTTAGCTTTAGCGTCTTCACGAGATTGTTCACGCCCATTTAATGTTTCCATTTCCATACCGTGAAGTTTCTGATTATACATAAATTCCTCTGCCATTAAATGAGATTTTAATTCAGCTTCAACTTGAACTTTTCTAATACTAAACTCAGCTTCCATCTGCATTAATTGACCTTTAGTCTGAACTTCCGTCTGCATTTTTTGTATAGCCATTTGACCTGCCATCTCTTGAGACTTCAATTGCTGCTGAGCCTGCATAGCTTGTTTTTGCATTGCCATTTGGTCCTCACGTTCTTGTTTCTTGATTCGCTTCATCTTTAATAATTGATTAGCAAGTTTAAGATTTTTAATCTCACGAATATCAATAGCATCTTCAAGATTAATATCTCCTTTAGATAATGCCATATTTACATTAGCTTCAAGCTGCGCTCTTTGCTCCTCATCAGGTGCGACCTCAATAAAAATACCAAAATCATAAATATAAAGGTCCGCTATGTCTCCTAAAATAGATACATTGTATCTACCAATTTGATTAATAAACTCATCTTTAAAATCAGAATACTCTAAAATATCTCCAATTCTATAAGTTAAGGCTTCCGCCATTGAGCGGTATATATACAATCCGCCTTCAAGTATATGTCGAGTAGCTGTATTTGAGTTTAAAGCAGCTAATTTTTGTAATCCAACTAATGAATTGGGGTCAGGAGTAGAGCCATCTCGTGCTTCATTAAGCCCAGTTACCGTTCTAATCATATCCATATAGTGATTATAATTAGTGATAAGCATTTGAGTTTTACCTACACCTGTGCTAGAACTTAATTGAGTAATAGGCACTTTAGCATTGTTGAAATCTCCATCTTGAGTAAAACTTCTACCAATTACCGACCCCGTTTGGAAGTAAAGCCTTAAAGCGTCTTCAGGATTATAAGCAGCTCCGTTTCCTAAATCAACTTCATTAAGACCGTCTGCGTCAATAAATACCCCGTCAGGTACGACACGGTTAATTACTTGCTGTAATTTTAAGTGAGTAATTTGAATAAGGTCAGCAAAAGGTATCATTCTACGTACCAAAGATTCTATAGCTCCTTTATACATTCTTGGCGCACAAGCTACGTAATTAGGTAGCGCGTGTTGCGATGCTGATTTAGGTCTTACCATATTCTCAGACAACTTCCATTGTAACAAAATATTAGTTCCCATTACCATAATACCCTCATACCACACGTCAATAGTTTTCTCTATTTTTTCAAAATTTCCTTCTTCCATCATTTCTTGTGGAGGATTGAAAGTATCATCTTTAGGTATAACTCGTGAACCACCATTCTCAAGGATTTTTTTCTTGAAAACTATTTTCTTTGTGGTTTTATAATTGAAGTACATTAATGTACAAGTATCTCTTGAGAATACACTATTCTCGTAGAATTGAGCTACATTAAAATAATCATACCAACCTTGGCTGTATTGAGTTATTTCTTGTAAATCTTCTTTGGTAAGACTTTGGTCAATTTTCATTAACTCGCTAATCGGAAGAGTTTTAATTTCTCCCCAATAAAAACAATCTTTAAAATGAGGGTCTTCAGTATAGCTATATACAACATTAGCAGGGTCAACGTAAGATATTTTAACTCCTGTTCCTTGAAGAAATTCGTGTTTAGCAATAGATATACCAAGTACTGTAGCATCGTAATCTAATCTCCAACGAATATCGTTATAATGATTTTCGTCAAATATGGTATTGATAGCTTCTTCTTCCGCAATCTCAATCGCAGGTTTGTAGTGAAGCTGCATAAATAAAGAAAGCTCTTCATCTGTTTCAGGAAGTTTTTCAGGGTCCATTGTAAATGCATCAAATCCTGTGCTTTCTTTTATTTGATTTAAAACAGGTTTGGCAATCATTTGCCCCTCAATCATATCTTGATACTTGCTTCTCTTAGATTGAGACATAGCATCTTGTGCATATACTTTTACCTTGAATAATCTATCAGACATTCCGTTAACAACGATGTCAACGAATTTAGGTATAACAGGAACAGGTGTCCAATCTAAGTTTAAATAAGATAAATCGCCATCAATGGCTAATTCATTTTTATATTTACTAATTGATTGTTCTCCTCTTGCGTATAACCTTAGTCTATGAAATTCTCTCCATTGACCATAATACCTGCAATTACTTCCATCCTTTCTGAACCATTCATACTGAATAGCTTGACCAACTTGCAGCCCAAATTGTTCGGATTTTTTTTCCGCATCAGTAGCTAACTGACTTGGAAAGGCTGACGATGTAATATCTATTGTTACGTTTTTCATTTGATTAATTGACTTGTTGAACCATCATTAGAATACCTTGCGAAGTTAATACTTATTTTTGAATCTTTTTTCTCCGGCACGTATAAATGCTTTTGATTAGCCATTACAGCTAATCCCGAACTTATAGACGCATCAAATTTGGTTCTATCGTTTATATCAAACTTTGCCCAATCCTCTAATGTCCGTGTAAAAGGCATAGTTCCCATATCTCCTCCATCTCTATACTCTCCTGTAAAATCTATCCCAACATACTTTTCTATGTAAGACTCAATTGCAGATGCGTGAGATTGCTTTACATCTTCAGATGAGTTGGGTATTCCACCGAGTTCACGTTCAGTTTTTGATAATTTATTATATTGCTTGTCAGGTCTATTTAAACAGTAATGTCTATATCCTCTATTTTTAAAATGATAAAGCAATCGGGGTTTATTGTTCTCGATTAGAATTGGCATACCATAAAACACACAAGCCATAAGAACTTCTTCAAAAAATATCTCAGCTGTTTGAGGTCTTGCTATATACTCTAAGAAAAACTCATTTGAAGGAGCGTCATCCATATTAAACTTCGTAAGTCCGTGCAAAGAACCATTAGACCCTCTGCCGCCAACTACTGCTGATATATCATAACTATCGCACCCAAATGAACCAATATATTCATTGCCGGGGTGTTTCATTCCGTGTATTGTATGCACATTGTTTTGAAGATGCTTTGCAGGAGTCCAACTAACTAAGAATCTACCTCTTGAGTCAGGAGTAAAAACAACTTTAGTGTCTTTCATACCATCTCTCCAATGTAACGAGCCGCGAGTAGTATAGTGCTCTTTTATTAAACTGTCGTTGTAATCAATTTGTTGGTATATTTTTGTAAGGTTAAATAAAGACTGTTTACTCTCATCTCTAAATGCGTGTGATTCTGTTCTTGGAAACTGTCTGTAATATTCATTTAATGCATCAGAATCATTTTTAAGAGAATCAACCTCATTTTCCCAATAATCAATAGCGCCCATACTAATAATACCACCGTCTACTCCTGTGATTGGAACTTCAGGAGTTCTAAATATAGGCATACCATACACATCTATAAATCCCTCCATATTCCATTCCATAGGAATAAATAAAGCGTACAATCCACTTTTTGTCTGACCGTTAGCGTTACGAGTTGTAACCGCTGAATCTTCAAACATATCTTTGTAGTTTTGACCACCTTTAGATAATGCATTTGAAGTTGAGCCCATCATACATTTTCCAATAATTTTAGAACCCAATCGAAGACAAGTTTTAGTTACGCGCCAATTCTCCTTAATGTTATTTGGCTTAGTCCATTTACCGGACTCATCGTGAGCCAAGAATAATAGCTTTTCTCCATCATAGGAGTTATCTTCTGTGTTCTTCCAATCTATTGACGTGTCTAACCCTTCTATGATTTCTGCTTCAGAATCATACATATTCTTCTTTGTAATCTTAGATGCCGGTACACGGAAAGCCAACTCTGTCTTTGGTTTATCCATACCATCCATAATAGGTTTGAAGAAAAATGGAAGTCTGCTATTTATTGGAACTACCTTATCAGTAAACATCTTCTTGGCATCAGAGCCGGTCTTAGATAATATACCTATTCGCGCGTCTTTTGCAAGTGTTCCAACATTGATACACTCAGATGACGACATAAAAGAAAATCCTGAACGTCTAATCTTTAAGTATATCATACCAAAACTTCTTTGGTCGGCTCTACACGCTTCCCAAAAAATCCAATAAATTCTATTTGCTTCACGAAAATCAGGATACCCAATATCAATACTTGCCCATTGAAGGTACATATAGTGAGAACCTGTTATGTATGTATGAACCCCATTATTCATAAACCACACCCCATTCTCTCTACAGTCAAATTCGTTTTCAATATAATCAACCCACCTATTCTTAAATTCAGATGGCATTTCATTCCATTGGAATATTGATTGTATTCTTGAGAGTTGTTTTGGAAGAGTTTGTCTTTCCCAATGTTGTTCAGATTTTGTAGTACTTCTTTTTATACAATCTTTTGGAGTAGGTGGAAGTGCAATATAAAGTCCTGCAATATTTACCACGTCTCCTATTTGACCTGTTTTAGATATTACTATAACATCATATTGGTCGTTATAACCATATATCCAAGATTTATTGCCATTTTTTTTAGTAATAGAATGGGATGGGATATAGCCTTTGACTATTGTATATAAACTATTTAGACCTTCTTTCTGCAAACCCTTGTTTTGTATCAGTTTTACTTCCTCCGTTTTCGGCAATATCAAGACTTTCTTTTTCAGCTTCTATTCTGCTAAGAATCTCGAATGCATCAAATATAGCCAATTTTTTTGTAGCCGCTGCATTTTTTAACTTGTCGGCAGCTAAGTCGTCTCCTTCCATATCAGGATTTAAGATAGATTCTTCTGCTACTTTTATAAGTTCCAATACTGCTTTATGACCGGCAGCAATAATCTTTAATTTTGTTTCTTTAGCTGTCATATCGTTATCTATAAAACATTACATATACCATACGTCCCTCTTTCCAACCTGTGTTTGGATATTTACTGTGAAAATAATTAGAAGGATACATAAGAGCACGATTTGGTCTATATCCCACTACAGAATGTAAATCCCAATTATCTAAGTTATTTGCTTCATCTAAAAGAAACCTATCAGCTTCTTCATTGGAAACATCTAAAGGCATCTCATAACCTACATCTTTATGTCTCCAAAAAGCAGTTCCGTGAAGACCTTCTTTTGTAGATGGAGATATATATAGCACGAGTGCTCTTTCGGGTCTAATATCGCCTACTTTTGAGTCTGCGTGGATTCTCCAATCAGTATCAAATTCTTCGGTTGCTACTCTAAAGAATCCTAATAGACATTCACGCTGTACTCCATCTATAGCAGATAGCTTTCCAACAATATATTCGTCAAAGTCTTTGTTGCTATATTGAACCCAAAATTTTTTATCTCCAACTTCAACTTCTTGAAATTCGTTATTTGACAAAAGTTTATAAACAGAATCATAAACTCCTTTCCCTAAAAAATCATCTACAATATTTATCATAGCTTTATTGTTATTTGATGGTCATACATACGGTACAACTTTTCTCCATCAACAGTAAACTCATATTCACTATCGGGAGTAAAACAAACAAAATCCCCTTTTTTGATTCCTTTGTTTAAAAGGTATTCGTTTGGATAAACCATCTGCCCTCTTAATGGCTCTTCGCTAAATGATTTTTTTATATAATAATCTGTAGCAAGGATTGGTCTAACAAAGCAATACTTGTCATAAGCATTCCAAGTAGAACCTTTCTTGTATAAAAAGAATTGGTCTGTTTCTATAAAGAATAAGTCATCTTTAAAAAAACTCTTGCCGCTTTTTTGACGACCTCTCATATCATTATAATACTTAAAAGCATTATGATGCACAAGAAGCGTGTCTCCTATTGAGATAGGTCCGGTGTAGCCTACGGGAAGCTCGATAACTTCTGCATATCTATTAGAGAACTTGTGGTCCTCTTCTGAGGTACTAACGATAAAGTCAATTCCTCCTATGTCTTTTGTATTATCGTATCGCTTTCCATTCATAGGCTTTACTATGAAGTAGAATGGAGATTTCATTAAAAGTCTATATTAAATTCGATTGAAATTGGAACTGTAAAGGTAAACTCTTTCCATAGAACTACCTCTTCTTTTTTATTAATAATGTAAATTAATACATTTCCCGTTTTCGCTTGCCGTTTAATACAATTAATTTCATTTGAATCTCCAAGTATTTTTTGACCTACTATGTAGTGCATTGCCCCACTCTTATAGTCAGGTCCGATTGATATTTTTCTAATATCCATTTAATTTAATTTAAACCAAAACTCTAATATACTTTTGTAAGCACAAAGTTTTGTGATTGAATTTTATTAGCTACTTTTGATGTGCCCCATTCAGCGGTAATTGATAAAGCGTTTAATACGGTCGTATCAAATACAGTATTAGATATTAAACCGAAATTACTTCCTTGTAATAAACCTGCGGTATCTTGATTGTAACTGTATTGACCATTAACAAACAATTCAGCAACTCCCGGTCCACCTATTTTTGTTACTGTAAAATCTACTACTAATTCAAAAAACTTATTCGTAGTGGTGTTCATTTGAAAAACTCCTAAATCGCCAATTACAATTCCATCAGATTTTATCCTTATGCGGATTGTTTCATTATTCGCGCAGGAAAGAGGACCACATAATTTTACTGTAAAGCTATCGCCCACACTAAAACCATTAGCAGGCACAATTAAACTACCTACACCTGCCCCTATTAAAGACGTTTCAACTATAGTATTTGTTATAAGTGTTCCTAGAGTTGTTTGTGCAAATAATCCTTTTGTACTAGTTAAAGATACGATGTCTGACAAAAGAAAATTCTTTGTTGCTAATCCATCGCTAGTGTCTGTTCCAATAACGTAGTCCGATAAACTTGGAGCCGTTGGCTGAGAGTATGTGCTAATTTTTGCCATTTGTTTTAGTCTGTTTTATGAGTTACTTCTCCTGTTTGAATGTTAATGACTGCATCTACACCATACTTATCAATTAATAATTGTTCGTGTGCTGAGAATTGAATCTTTAACTCTTCGATGTGACGTAAGATTTGTTGTTTTTGTAATTCAACATCTCCAATAGCCATTTTTGCTTTATTAAACTCTGAGTTTAATTCTTGAATTTTTGTTAATTCTTCTTGTGTTACTTGTTCTTTTGACATTTTAATTTGATTTTAATTTGATTATTAATTATACAAAGATATAAATTTTAAAATAAAGTTCTGTTGATTCTTTTGTAAGTATAAAATCCCAAGGCAATAAGCAATAGAATTAAAAGCCACCAAAAATAAATTGAGTAGTTCGCTTCTTTATCAATTTCTTTTTTAAATGCTTTTACTTTAGCGTCTTTTTTTACCTCGACCTTAATAGAGGCTTTTTCAGACACTTTTATTTTAGTGCTATCTACTAAGACCTTTTTTACTTTTTTGTATCTCAGCTTTGCATTTTTGTACTTCTTACCATCAACCTCAATGACTTTTGCGGTATCAATTGGCGTTATCTCCAATTCATCAGTATCGGTTACAATACTAATATGATTATCTTGAGTCGCTACAGTTTCTTTTTTAGTTACAGAAGTACTATCTGTTTTTACCAAAGCATCGACTTTGTCTACGTTTACCTTTCTTGCAGCACAAGAAGTAAGTATTAAAAAACAAAGTATTAGTATCTTTTTCATTAACAGTTCCATTTTTTTAAGGATAATGCTTTCCTTGTTGGTTCTCCATTTGGTTTCTTCATAGCACCCGGCATCCCTCCCATACGAGCACAGAATGACTTTCGTCTATTAGCATCTTTACTACCTGCCTTTAACTTAGAAGGCTTTGTTGTTACAGCCATTTTTAATTTGCTTCCCGGATTAGCGGCTCTATAACTTGCTACTCCTTTAGCATTTAAACCTCCTGTTTCAGACTTTCCTTCTTTTCTTGTCCAAGCTGCTGTCTTTGCCATTACTCAATTATTAAAGTTATATCTTTTGCTAATTGCATTTTTTTAAATAGCTTCTGAAAAGCCACTCGAGAGTTTCCAATATAATCGAGAGTTCTTGTTGTTCCAACTAATATACAACCCTCTGTATCGTGATTTGAATTTCCGCTATGAATACGAACTCCTTCAAAGTTTGTAACATTAAGCAACAAAGGAAGAAGTCTTTTAAATCTATTTGACTGATTTATTATGACCTTATACTCTCCTTTAGGAATAGCTGTTTCTGATTTAATTTTTACATCGCGCTCTTTATCTTCAAGAGTATAACACTCAAACTTGCCATCAATAGATAATTCTCCTATTGTAGAGTGTTCTGTTCTATGCAATCTTTTAACTGTTATTTTCATTACGCAATATCGTTTACATTTGTTTTGATTTCTTTTGCTCTTAAGAATGCTTTTTTAAGTAGCTTCCAAATATCTACATTAAAAGTCTCTTCAATATTTTCTTTTATTGAAACCAATTCAATAAAGATTAAAAGTATAGCACATATTTTAGTAAACATAAAATCAAATCCAAACCATCTTACAATAAACTCATTTAAAACAAATTTGTCTATTACAAAAAGAAATAAAATGCATATTTCATATAGCGCCATCTTTGAAATTATATTTGATAGAATTCTACTTCTTACACTGCTCCAACCTCTAAGCTTTACGCTCTTGAAAATACCTGTGAATGTATCAAGGACTATTGCTGCTCCAACCGCTATTAGTAATCCGTAAATTGGTACGAATAAAAGTATCAATGATGCCGCTATGTAGTTTATATATTTCATTATCTTCCTTGTGATTTATACGATTTAACGTAGTTCTTACTTGTTTTTAAAGTGCTTGTTTTTGTTTTAGCAGCTACACCTGTTTTCTTAGGTTTTGCTTTGTATGTTCCTTCTTGTTGTTTAACTTTTGCCATTTTAATTTACTATATTTAATGATTCCGGTATGTATCCATCAGCATCTTGAGCATATCCCGCAAAGCTGTGTTTACAATCCACAGGGAATATCTCGCTTTCAAAATAAATCTCTTGCTCGCTCATAACATCATAAGCATAGCCATCGTAGTAGATTGGTTCTGTAATTACATTTCCTTCTGAGTCGTAAGTACCTTGTATTTCTACCACCTTTCCAATTTCAACAACTGCTTGAACGCCTTGCGCGTAAACAATTCCTTCTTCTGTTTCAATATAAACTCCTTTTGCTAATAAATCAGCTATTGCAGTTTCTTTGTCTGTGTAATTTAATTTGTATATGTTCATTTTATAAAGTTGTTAATGCGACGCATTCTGCATCTGTTAAAGCAGTTTTTGAAATTAAAAAAGTATTTATACCAACATTAGCATTTTCTGCAACAGTTGAAGTAGAGCAACCTAAAAATAATCTGTTTATAATAGGAATTTCAGATAAACCTACATTCCCAACTAATACCCCATTTATAAACATTTTATTTGCTCCTATTTTATAAGATACTGCTATTTTAAATCTACCGGTTGGTGTATCTACATTAATATTAGATACAGTTACATTGTTTGAACGTATTGTTATATCCGTATAATTTCTTGTAGGTGTTCTAATTATTGCGTGTGAAAATCTGTTATTATTAGTTCCATCTGTTATACTATATAACATTCTAACTACTACTCCAGTTGATATTTCATTAACTTTATTTTGAAAATCTATAAAAATAGTCCCTTCAGTTTGTCCTATTAAGTCAGAAATTGCTGTTTTACTAATAGCATCAGCATTTCTTGTAACTGTAGTAGCTACTGTTGGAATGTATGATGTGGCGTATGAGCCTGCTTCTAATTGAGCACCCCATAAATAAATATTTTGACCATTTGTAGCAGATGCATTTGGATAAAATATATTTGAAGCGTTTGGTCTTATTCTAAATCCTAAACTACCAATAACGTCCCCCAAAACAATGGTAGAGGTTAAAGAGCATTTATACCAGCCATTATTAAAACTTTGTATATTTGCCCCTACACTTGAGGTTGTTCCATTTGATAAGTCAAAAATACCGCTAATATTTGATGCTCCTGCAAAGTTATCAAAAGTAAGTTCTAAAAAATTAGCCGTACCAGCTTTTGCGAAAATAGAAGATGTAAATTGTCCAGCAGATAAAGTTTTGCCTTGTGATATAATAATTTGCACACTACTAGCATTACCTTGTAAAGTATCTGAATTAATTGCCCCATCTGGGCTTGTTTCAGTATTTGCTAATACTACTCCACCGAATTTAGTCCAAATAGCATTATCAAATTGCTCTGAATAAGTAAGTAAATTCGTTCTCTGT
>Ga0196901_1000349_pt1 | contig 24586 bp, 23 predicted proteins | sample CB_VirMetaG_FD_169099 | JGI IMG/M metagenome (GOLD analysis project Ga0196901, IMG submission 169099) | Freshwater to marine saline gradient viral communities from Chesapeake Bay - CB_1504_1 Viral MetaG (v3) (version 3) | ecosystem: Environmental > Aquatic > Marine > Coastal | place: USA... | reverse complement strand
CCCATAGAAACCATTGTTATAGTCCAATACCTCCCACGCCCACAGTGCATCTTCTGCACCATGCCTGAGCAGTCTTCGTCCGAAATGAAGATGAGGTCCAGTAGAGAAACCAGTATTTCCGCTGTACCCAATCAAGTCACCTGGATTAACTGTGTGCCCATCAGGAACTACAACACGACTAAGATGAGCATACACGCATTCAGAACCTTTATATGCGTTCCTAACCTTAACATGTAATCCATACCCAGCTTGCCCTGAATCTTTAATTCTACAAACTCCGTGCTCACTAGCAAAGATCTTTGTTCCAACTGGAATGCCGAAGTCGATTCCGTTATGCCCCTTCATTCCGAACTGTGAATAGATCTGTGGATTCAAGCCAAAGTGCTGGCTGATACGTGGTCTGCGTTGAACCCATTGCATCTCCATTACCGCTGTGTTTTGTACTGGACTAAGTAGCATAGTGATTGGTTATTGAATGTGAGACCATTTAATTTTAAGAATCGCATCTCTGGCAGCCCCCTCCCCTACCCCAAACAGTGCGCCTATGTTTTTATAAGACATGCTCGGGGAGATTTCGCGCATAAGCCTCATGCGCTTAACGGCGTGAGGGGTTAATTTCGCCTGAGAGTTCTTTACTCCGTATCGCGGCGCAAGCCCTTTAGCATGAGCGTGAGCCATATTCTCACGCCTGGTACACCATTCAAGGTTATCAACCCTGTTGTCAGTTTTCACTCCATTCTTGTGATTCACAAACTCTTTCCCCTCGGGGTTAGATACAAAGGCTTTTGCCACCAGCCTATGAATGGTTAATGCTTTTTTACGTCCATAGAGACACGTCCACACCAATAAATACCCGCTATTGTTCGCCTTCGTATATAGGATTCGTGGCTTTCCCTTAACATCTTTGCCCTTAGCCTTATTGAAGGATCTGACGCGCCCCGCGCTACTAACCTGGTAAAACCCCTCTAACCCTTCTATATCTCGCCATTCTTCTTTCATTCTGATATGGTTACATTCTTAATATAATAACAATATTTATTTATCTTCTGAAACACTTCCCAGGGGCACCACTTCACGTTTAAGTCTTCTCCTCCCTCCCAGCTGTTTTGCCAGCGCAGCCACTTAGCTTGGTTATCGAACCCTCTCAATATCATCATGTGACCACTCTTCTTCTTCTTTTTAAACTGTTCCTCTGTAGGCATCTCAATTATATCTGTGTCTTTCGGTGACAAGTCATGCCCTGCGTATCTATTGACCGCGAATAGCATCGGTCCAGCATTAGGCGATTGAATATGCTCGCACAAGAAATCCCAGCTCCTCCATGCCCCAAACTTTCGATATGAGGCGATTTTAACAAGCTCACCTGTCTTTGTCAGGAATCCATCACTAACTGCTTTCTCGCAGAGATATTCAACCCTCAGCTTGCCGTTACGATGCTTCTCCATCTCGGCATGATATTTGTAGAAATCAAACTCTACTTCCTTCTTATACTTTTGTTGAACATGTTCTGATAGAAGAGTAAAGAACGCATGCGCTACACATGTTCCAGTTTTGCCCTGGTCGTAAACCTTGGCAGGTTCGTAATCTACAAAATCAGCTATAAGAGGCATACGCTACTGGTTATTGTTCCTTACAAAATCTCTTATGAGATACTAGCCCTGCTAGGCTTTTAGCTTCTTTCCCACATGCTTCACAAACAAGCTCTTCAGTTTTAACTTCTTCCTTAACCTCTTCCACTTCAGGTGCGGTTTCTTCAACAACTTCTTCTGCTGTTTCTGTTTTGACATGTAGTTCTGGGTCAAACTTATATGATTTGATACAGGCTTTCTCACCTGTAGCTTTTACCGTTACCCAGACTGGATCCCATTGCTTTTTAATCGCCATATATATTGGTTAGATTTTAGTTACTTTACAAGTAGTGTTTATTAGTATACTATGATATCTGCTTTATTAACAAGTTTTACCTATGAACAATTTTTCAGTGATGATATTAGCAGCAACAGTCTTAGCTCTAATAATAGCTCCTATTATTATCCCTATATTTCTTGTTGCTCTGTATCTGCGCCTTCGATAGTTATTTCTTGATCTATATAAGGGATCATTTCTGGCATAGCCTGCTTCACCGCGTCCACAAACATTTTAGATTCAGCAACCGTGAATGGTTCTTGCGCTTTTATCTTAGTTATTAGCGGCTTTGAAGCGGTTGAGTCCTTAAACGCAAGTTTAACTAGTTGTACAGCAATTGTGGGTTGAGATGCCATTGCCCCGATTACAGGTCCGACTATGGACCCTGGCGTAGCAACCACTCCAGTTAAGACTCTTCCTAGGGATGGACCTTTGCCAGTAATAGACTCGAATGCTTTCAATGCTAGTAAGTCTTGAGTGATGCCAGGCTGGACTTTTTCAAGAAGTGCCAATTTGTTTTGCTTCCCCTCCTTTGTCAGATTTACCATCTGATTCAAGAAAGAAGGCTTCAGTTCTCCTTCCTTTGTGAAGAATTCTCTTTTGATTTTATTTAGTTCAGCTATTTCTCCAGAGAATTGTGAATCTAGGTCTTTTAAGCCTTTAATGTTTTCCTTAGCAACCTTGTCTACCTCAAATCGCATTTCTTTAACTAGCTTTTGCCCTTTAGGTGATACGTCAGTCTTATAATTAATTAGACTATCTAGCTTTTGTCTCAAGTTCAAAACTTCAGCAGCAGTTAAAGAATTAGAGTCTTTAATCAGCTCATATGCTTTTCTGACAGCAATTAGGTCTGCTTCACTTAGTGGAGTAGACAACTTACCCTTTTCGGTAAGAATCCCATCCTTCAAGGTAAACCCCTTTTTCTCTAAAAGGTTATTGATTGCGCTTGTTGGCATTTGAATACTTTCGCCGCTTTGACGAATTGTTTCATAAGCTTTTCCTGTTTCGCTAATCTCTAAGGATCTCTTATTTATTCCTTTAGCAACACTATCTGCAAGCGTTTCTCTTGTTATAACTCCTTCTTGAACCTTCCCAAATTGCTCAGGGTATTCTGCAATTGTCTTAATAACCTCTGGCTTTAAACCAGTTGCTACAGATAATGTCTGAACCTTTGCTTCAGTAACTGGAGTTTTCTTAAATGTCTCTTGAACTTTAACAATCCCATCTGTCACACCTTTCCCTAGACGAGAGATAGATGGTTTTACCTTTTCCACTACAGGCTTCGCAACTTTAGGAACAGTTTTAGCGGCAACAAGTTGCCCCACAAGACCAAATCCTTTTTGAAGTGCTTGTCCTTGTTCACTTTCAGGATCAATACCTAACAAGTTTCCAAACTGAACAGCCGCATCTCGAGACTTTTCATCAATAAAGCCAAATGTTTCTTCAACCGCGGGTCCTACTACTGGAACTTCAGATATAACAGCAGCTGGTGCAGAAAAAATAGTCCCAGCAGTTCCTGAGGCAATATCTATTAATCCAGAACCTGCTTTTAGCGCTCTATCCCCAGCGGATATATCTTCTCCCGATACCGCCTCTTTAATATCCCCTGCTCCCTTTTTTATGTCTTGAACACCTTGTTCAATACCTGCTGCTGCGACAGCACCCATTTGTCCTTCTTCAAACTTTCTATTCTTTTCTAAAAAAGCATCAATGTACTCTTGCTTAGGCACTTTGGAAACAGAAACAAGGTCTTCAATCTGTTTTTGTTGTGATTCGGGAAGGCTAGCCATCTTAGATTGTGTCTCTTGAACTTTACCAATTTGTTGGCTAACCGCGCTAGCGAGAGGCGCTTGCTGTCTAGTGAAATGGTCTATTACCGCTTGCTTTTCGGCATTAGAAGCCCCTTGGGCGACCATAGAGTCTAAGAGTGCCTCAACACCTTCTAATGTTGTTGGGAAAGCCATATTTATTTAGTTATATATTTACTAGTTAAACTGTTTTTAACAGGGTTGTATTTGTCAGCGAGCTCGTCTGGTGACAAGTCCACAGTAGATGTCTCTGAATCAATAACACCCTTATCTTGCAAGATTTTTTCGTACGTCTCCTTGATATTATCTAGCTCCTCTAAGAATGCATCTTCACTTTGAGTCAAAGACAAGGCTGTCGCGGCATTCCTAATGAACTTGATGTCATTGTCTGACATAGCCCCTTTAAGCTGATCAAGCATTGGCAACACCAAGCTATCTCTAAACGAATCAAATTTAGCTTTGAAGTCTGCGGCAGCTGTACCAGATATAAAACCATCCTCTCCTTTTATGTCCCCTGGCAAGAAAAGCTCTTGAGCAGAGAACCCTACGGCACTGTTAAATCCTTCATGATTTTTCAATCTTTCAATTGCCTCTAATACACCATATACTTGATCCTTTTCTTCAGTAGTAATTGGAGCCGTCGCTGGGTCAAACAGGCTTAAATCTTGTGTGGTCAAACCTGCTTTTTCTAGCTCAGAGACCACTGTGCTACTCATCTTTTCCCCTTTTAAATCCCTCATTAATGCAAGTTGAGCATCAGTATAACCTGTTCCCTCTACCCCTGGCTCGACCCCTCCAATAAACTCTGACTTATTAGGCTTAATAAAGCCAAGGACTTCCGTAATACTTCTAGTTTCCCTAGTAATTTTTTCGTCACCATTAGCATTAGATTCAACAGTATTAAATGTCCCGTCTGGGTTCACACTCTCCACAATCCCAATGTGACCATACTGCGCAGCACTTCCGTTTGCGGTCATAACAAAAGCCATCCCTGGCTGAGGAACCCCAATAGATCGATCTATAAACTTAGTTTTGTCTGACAACTTGTCTCCTACACCTATGCCTAATACGTCATTTACAAACTCCCCGCATTGCCCTCTTGCGTATCTATCACCAGCTTCAACCCCCACTCTAATCCCTCCATCAGCAGTAGCTGATACTGCATATTTAGAATCTGTTGGTTTATACACTCCTGCTTGTCCTGTAGCCTGTAAATATTCCCAAGAAGCAGCTGCGTACTCTAGACGTTCCATTGGAGAAATAAACTGACCATTAGCTTCAGCCTCAGCTATCTTAGCTTCAGCAGCCAGTTTCCTTTGCTCAGCCATCCAAACTGGGTTCTGATCATTTGGAATATCCATCGCTACAGCAAAGGATTGTAATTGCTCAGCTGTATAGTTCCCAGACTGTGAAAGCTTTAAGAAATCATCAACCTTCTTAGCAGTAGCACTACTCAAACCTAACTGATAATCGCGTAACTGATTCATTTGTTGCTCAATACCAATCCTCTTTTCTTCTACTGACAAACTCTTATCATCTCTAATTGCTTGCATACCTGCATAAGCTGAATAAACAACATCAGCTGGTAACCCTAAACTATTAGACATACTAAGCAGTGAAGGCATATCCATTACTACTCCTGTTTCCATCAAGTTCTGGAAAGTACTGTAGCTAGCCCTCTGATCAGCACTTAACGTAGCAAACTCTTCTAAAGCGATCTGAGCACCTCTTTGCTCTAGCTCGATCATGTTAGTCGTTTCTGCGTTGATCGCTGCCTCAGCTTGCGCTATACGTCCTTTAATAGTCTCTGCTGCATCAAAATCTTGTCTGTCTTGCGCCCTCTTAAGATCTTCTAAAGCTTTAACTCTTTGAGCTTTAGCTAGATCAACTCTCTTTTGCGCTGAGTCTATTTCAGTAACAATTAGATCCTTAAACTGTTTAACTGCTCCAATTTCTGTTCCTCCTACAAACCCTTCTCTACCACTTAGCAAAGAAGCCTCAGTTGCAGCTGCCTGGCTAGCACCAGCTGTTCTTGTTTGCTCAATACTACGTTCATCTAAGATATCAGCAACCGACTTCTCGTACTCAGCCATCGCTAAGTCTGATTTTTGTTGTTGTTCAATAAATTGGTCAACAAAGTCCTTCAAGTTAGTAGGCAACGCGCTATAGCTCTCAAACCCTAGATCAGTAGCCATTTGAGCTGTCTTATCAACCTCCCCACTTACACGATAAAATGCTTCCTCTCCTACATCTTTAAAAGCAAAGTCTTCAGCTGGTGTTGAACCTGGAGCTGATCTTCTGTAACCTGGATCGTTTGGTCCTAAACCAAGTCTAGAATTATATTCTTCGTTGGTTTCACCTGCAAGTAACCCCCCAGTAGCCACGCCACTCACATTAGTCGTATCTATAGTATTCCCCTTAGCATCAACATACATGCCTGGCATTGCCCCCGTAGTCACCTTCTTCCCACCAACTGTAGTGTCAATACCCTCAGGCGTTCCAATCTCTGGCAAATCAACAGGCTTCGCGTTAGAAGTGTCTTTACCTTTCCTCTTAGGTTTGTACCCGTAAGTAGTGTTTCCAAGCTTAACACTGCCGTTAGGATTGGCTTTCTTCGTTAAGGCGGAATACTTGTTAGTTTTTATTGCCATGTTTTATTTAGTTAGTTGTCTTATATTTCTAAGATCCAGGGATGAACTCTACATATCCTCCGTCGAATGTGACATCACCACTGGTACTCACATGATTGATAATTAAAGAAAGAGTTAAAGCCCCCGTACTATCTTCAGCAGCTGTACCAGCCCCTACGCCAAATCCACTACTTCCTCCTGCTGAGCCACACACCATCCCTTCTTGAGCACCAGTTCCTCCTGCTGCCTGAATATACCCTTCTACCTTCCCTTGATCATTCACGCCGCTCGCTGTCCCTGTAGCGACTACAGTTGATCCATATTTTAGTTTATATGCTGTGTCCCCTCCACCTGCTCCGTCAATATCTGAACAGAAAGCAACTATTCTATAAGCGTTAGAAGTCCCTAACGCATTGGCTGGAACAGTATACGAAATCAAAGTTATATCAGCTCCGCTATTCGTAGTAACAACCTGTGTAAAATCACTGTGGACAATTTCCCCCTTGCTAATAGTAGCCCAGTTTAGCCCTGTGCTTTCTCCACTATCAGCTACTAACACTTGCCCATTACTTCCTACACTCAGTAAACCTGGTGTATCAGCAGCTGTACCAGCTACGATCTCACCTTTAGCTGTATATCCTCCTGTAGGAATAACCTCTTGTAATAAATCTGTATCTACGTTCCCATTAGCGTTCAATGCTGGAACCTTCCCAGCATCCGCTGTAGGGTCAAGAACCTTATCAGTTACTGCAGCAGTTGAACCAGCGTCACAATCCATGTAAGCACCTGCTCCTGCACCTGAGATATCAGTACCCGCTGGTGCAGCTACTGTAGATGTCTTTGTAATAGCTGAACTCGCAGTTGTATCAACTGAGCTAATTACGAACTCTGTTCCACTCCATGTACATGTCTCTGTTGAACCTGTTACTGCTCTGATACCTGCTTGAATAACAGCAGCAACCTCTGCCATGCTAGTCACAGGGGTTGTAAAGTCTAATCCTGTAATCTCTCTTGCTACCCCATCAATAGTAATCGCAAACTCCCCATCGCTAACTGAATCCCAGATAGCGACATTTGTTTCAGGTGCGTTACCTCCTGTTAAATAAGCTGGAGTATAAGTTGCATGAGTTGTAACCGTCGGATTAGCTGAACTTGCAGCTATAGTCAATGTTTCGTTCCCTCCGTCATTATTCTCTGTCAAAGTGACATTAGTACCAGCTACTAGCTTCCCATTAAGGTATCCAGCAGTTGTATCATTAGCTGAAACAAGTGAAAGATTACCCGCTGTATTATCATCATTATCTACCCAAGTTGTCCCATCGTCTGAATATTGTGTTTTTCCTGTACCTGATTCCCATCTAAAGAAACCTTTTCTAACGCCTGCTGTAGTCGTTCTATATAAAGTAACTGTTTCTCCACTAGCTCCTGGCTCAGTTCCGATTGTGAAACTTGTTCCACCTGTAGCCATCTGATTTGTACCTTGTAACAAATCTCTCATAATAGAAGCAGCTACCGCAGTAACATTACAGAAAACTGGACTATCTTGATCAAAACTTGAAGCAAAATTACTGTTCCCAGTAGTGTAATCAATTCCTGAAATATCAATCCCTCTAACAACCCCTGTAGCTGTTAGACCGTCCACACTTAAAGCTCCAACTGGTACATAAATTGTTTCCACATAAGAATCACTATTCTTGATCCCCATTAGGAAAGCTGTAGTGATTACATTCCCATCTTCGTCCTCTGGTGCAGATGTAAAAACTAAAGTAGTGTCATCTGAATCAATTGGTGCTGCCAGCTTAGGGTTAGGGGCATCAGGTCTAGCCCATTGAAAGTACGCTAAGGTTGGCATTGTTGTTGAGTCTGCCATAAGTTATTTAGGTTACGTTAGTAAGTTTTCTCCTTCGGATCTTTGATTTCTCTGTAGTAAGCAAGCTAATCCAGTTAATGATATGGGGTAGCTTATCGCTATTAGTGATATGTAATCTGATCCGTTGGAAGTTTCTAATCTTGTCTGTTGCCCCATCGAAGCTCTCTACTAAATCTGCGCTGTCCACATCGCCACCGTAAGGAGAAACTCCGTAAGCAGCACTATTATACCCTGCATAAGAGTTATTGTTGTACTGAGCTTCCCATTCCAGCTTTAACTTGTTGTTGATTGGTCGCCCCTGTACATCATAGATATCAAATTTCACATTGACAACTGAAGAAGAGCTTAAGAACCCCTGTACATAACAACCATCTAGCTGCTTCTTAGTAAACGGTGTTCCTACAGTGATTTCTTGGATGTATTCAGTACCAATAGAAATCCCATCATCATCAAATCCAGTAAAACACTGATAAACTTTCCCAGCTGTTGAACTTCCTCCATAAATGACATCTCCAATTACCATAAACCTTCCAATAGTCCATCCAGTAATCTCTGATACCGCTTGAGTATCTGTATTATAAGCTATCATAAAGTTGTTAGAGTCTGACCCCTTACGATAACTTACATAAACTGTATTCTTAGCTGTATCAAACGCCAAAGTAGCATCACTTAAATCTGCTCCATCAAAATAGTCCCCTCCTAGTAGTAGTGTCGCCTTTCCTTCCTGATCACTGTATTTTACATCAGCTTGTCCCAGTGACACCAAGTTCCATAACCCAGCTTCGTTAACATAAAACAGCCCCTTCTGTGTTTGGATAGCTCCTCTATACCCTCCATAATCAACTCTACTCATCACTTCTCTCTCAATTTTGCTAATCGTTCCTCCTAAATCAATTTGATCTAAGTAGAAAGCAAACTTCCCGTTCTCAGCGAAACAAACAATGTTGTTTCCCAAAGTTACAATAGAATGAACAAACCCACCGTTTCTAAAGTAAGCGTTTCCAGGCTCATTTGCGTTAGTTCCGTTAGACCAGCTAGTGAACGGAGGATTAGTCCCATCATCAACCTCAGAATACTTAATTGTACCTGGAGAAGTAGCATCTCCTAACACGATTCTGTTACCAGCTACTGCAATACATTTAGAGACTGGTGCTCCAGCTACAGCAGTAAGCGTGTAAGCTGCATCCATTCTATATAGGCTGTCTTCTCCATTCACAATAAAAACATACTCACCATAATTAACGCCCTCAAACCCATCATTAGCAGTAAAATCATTCTTTAAAACAGTTAAAGTTTCTGTACTTAACTCATATCTAGCAACTGTAGTCCCGTACCCAATGATCCAGTTATCTGAATTGTACTCTAACACCATTGTTATCGGGTCAGTTCCTGCTGTATCAACTATCTTCTCCAAACCTTGCCTCTTATAAAGCTGTCCAGAAGCATCAATTAAATAATTCCTAATGCGTTGTGCATAAGAAGCATCTAAAAGCTGTGGCAAATCTCTAAGATTTTGTCCTTTAGGAGCCATTAATGTTAAGTTTTGGCTCTTACGACCACCTGCATTTGCCCTTATTGGGTAATAAGCCATAATTAGTAGTAAATTGAGTAATCATCTAGTCCGTACACACCTGGTGTGCGTTTGTAAGTTTGTGCTAACTCAGTTAAAGCTCTAGTAAACCTAGCATCAGCGAAACTCTCCATCCCAACCTCTTCATCCCATTGGTTGTAAAATACATCCAAAGCCTTCACCACATATTCTTTAAATTCAGAAGGCAAGATAATATTCCCAGTATTTGTAGTATCAACAGTGAAATAATCTGTCATATCATCAATATCTGTAACATCTGGCGTATATCTTAACGTATATGTTGCTGATTGTGCAGGATTTGGCGTTAGAACGACGTTTGAGCCTGAAACGTAATAACCTTTGTTTGCGCTCCCAAAGCCTGTTAGAGCTAAAGTTTTAGCTACTCCGTTGTCATCAACCTCAAACAGTCCTGTTCCCATTGCTTGCATACTTCTGAAATCAGCAGGCAATGAATAGCTAGAAGTCCCAGCTGATACGCTAACTGTACTTGAAGAAATAAACCTTTCAGGGTCAATTCCTACAAGGTATCTGTAAGCAAATTTATTAAGGTAATCACACCACTCTTTGAACGTAGTCAAAGAAACGTCTGTAATGTCTCTCTTTAGCCTCCCAAAGGCATCATAAGCGTCCTGTACTTGTAATGCTGCCATATTTAATTTTTAGATAATACTATTTCTTGACCTGCTCTAGGAGTAGATCAATCTTTGTTTCAATTCTTGCCATTCGATCTGTAACGTCTTTACTCTCGTTTTTTATATCCTTGATATCTCCTTTAATACCATTGATCTCCTCCCTATTATCACGAGCTAGCGCCCAGACTTTGGTTACAAAGAAAACTCCACCAATAACAGTTGTTGTCAGTGTGATTAAAAGTCCTATAAGTTCTAAGCTGAATTCTGCGACCATAGCTTGCATGTTAAAGAGTAGGGTCAATTAGTAATGGGTAATACTTAACATCTCTGAAGTGATCTCCAGCTTCACCTTTTATCACAAGGTATTTACTTGCTGTGTGGGTTGTGCTTTCGACTGTGCCAATTGATGTATAGGTTGCTCCTCCATCTGTCGAAATATATACGGTAAAAACTCCCTTAGGGGTTCTTGTTATGCAGAAAGAATAATCAACCCCTACGGTTAAATCATAGCCAGTGCTTAAAATTGTTGTGCTACCATTCCATAGCTTCACCTCTGCTGATGTGTCAGAAAACAGGTAATATTCCTGAGTTCCAGAGTTATCTTTTTCCCCACACACCAAGAAACAGCCTGTTTGTGTTGATGAAACTGCTTTGTTCATAGTAAACCACCATGTCCCAAAGGCTCCAATAGAGGGGTAATATAAGAATCCTGACGTTTCATTAACAGCTCCTTTATGCCCAGATGACTCTTCAACAGTCCATGAACCCGATGTGATTTTTAGTTCAGTGTTAGATAGGTCTCCTGAATTCTGACTAGATGTTGTACAAACAATATCCTCTTGCAATAAATTTAAATTAAGCTTCTTGGTAAATCTGCTGTACAGTAATGCCCCTTGAGCATCTGTTAAGTTTTGATCGAAGATGATTAAGTGGTTCATTATACCTCTAAATTCTCTACTAACCGCCCCTGCATCATCTCCAACGTATAAGTTGGCTGACACTGGAGCTAGTAAGGTTGCTTGATCTCCTGAAAAGGTTAATGTTTGTTCATCTTCATTCACAAATAATTTCACCTTATCAGCATCAGTAGCCCCTGCTCCATCAAACTCAACTCTAATAAAGGCGGGCGCATTCGTATTTAATGGTGTGTTTGTAGTGTACGCACTAGCTGCTGTTCCTCCATTAGCAAAGTTAATCAAGATATCTTTATTAACGCCTGCGCCTGAACCTCCAAGTCCGATTCTTGTTCGGCTAGTTGTTGATGTCCCTTGCGTAAGGAATCCATCAAAATCAGTAAAAGCACTAGGCTCTAACATGAAGCAAAAACTCGCATTAGATAGCTCATGTATAAGGTCTGTAACTCCAACATCTAATCTAGCATCAGTGCTACCGTCAAATAAAACCCCTTGCCCCATTTGCCCCTCAGTATTAATACATCCAGCCACTGTGGCTGGCAGATTAGAGCTGCTCAGATCATTAACGGCTGCACCATTGATAGTCATATCGTACTCAAGAATTGGCTCAGGCAATCCTGCTGCCATTGTTCCTGTAGGCAAGATTGTCTTTTTAGGCACACTGAACATCAACTCCTCTTGCTGCCATTCTTCATACATTTGGCAAAGCTCAGCCTGTGACATACTTGTATTGTAAGTTTGTGTCCATAAAATATCTGCTGGCATTGGAGCTGCACCTGCTAACGACCCCACCATATAATCAGCAGTCGTTCCACCAGACGGATTATCTGAATACGAGAGTTCCTCACACGCCCCATTAAGGCAAATTGTGTAAGTTTTATTAACTGTATCTCTTGTAGCCATTAAGAAATTGATGCCAGGCTTCACTGTGAAACCAGTTGTATTTACTGCAACATTAACCCCAGCACCATATTCATGTAGGCATGAAACACTAGTCCCATTAGCGTTCACTCTAAGGGAATATAGAATGTTAGTAGCCTCAGTTTCAGCACTTCCCCCATGCCCCAATAAATAGCTATTGGCAGTATGCACCTTGCCCCAGTGAAACACTCCGCCAAAAGTAACATCTCCAGCCACATTTAAATCAGGATAGCTTGCCGTAGAAACTTCAAAGTATGAGCTATTTCTTAAAGCGTAGGCGTTTCCCCATGGCGTTCTTGTCGCATACGGAGTTCCATTAGGTGACAAATCGGCACCAGTTGAGCTTAAATCATTGAAAGTCCCTTTTCGGAAATCGTGACTGGCAACTAGGTTAGCTGCATATTGTTGTTTGATTGTTGCCATTATTGATTAATTAAATTCATATCTTTCTGGTAAAGCCATTTAGCTTGAGTTGGAGTAATCAGCCCTGGGAAAATTCCGCACCCGTATATAATGCCATCTATCCATCTAGAGTGCACATTGTTATCTCCTATAAAAAGAGCCTCATCAGCATCTGGGCTGCTTGTCCCTGATGGCGCAGCTGATGTCGACACACCAACGCTTTCTCCATTCAAAACAACGCTCGGCACATTGCTTGTAGAACTGGCATCATAGCTGAGCACAAGATGATATCTCTTGCCAAAAGTGAGTGCATTTGTCAGATACCAAGCCCCAGTAGCAGAGCTAAACTTTTTCGACAAAGTAACCCTATACCCAGACCCAGATGCAGTTACATACAAAGCCCATCCAGCTGCTATGTCACCCTTAGAGAGAATTCGCCCTGCCCCACCATTACCTGTACCTGCAAGAGACAAGTCAATTACCAATGAGGCACCTGTATCAAAAACATTGTCTAGATCAGTTTGCCCAGCCATCTCAAGGTAGTTATCAGCTCCCCCATCAAAGCTCATCCCCTTCGGATAGAGCTGAGTGGGAAAAGTGTTTGATGTAGAGCCATCCCCTAGCCGCACTGTTCCGCCTAGGCTACCTCTATTAACTGTAACTTGATCTGAACCGTCATTGTAATTACTTCTTAATGGAAGGCTAACTAAGAATTGTGAGTCATCAACTTCTTGGTAAGTGTCTTGTTCAAAAAGATCGAGAGCTTCCTCTGCTGACAATGCTCTTTGGTAAATATTAACATTGTGAATAGTTGACTTAGCAGGATATATCCCACTAAAGACGTTCCCAATATATAAATTCAGAGTAGGAGTTGTAAGAGCAGTACCAGCTACCGTATTCCCAACCTTAACCCCATCTGCGTAAAATGTAATATTGTTAGAAGAATCTTTAACATACAAAAGCTTTTTCGTTGTGCTTGGGATTGTAGCAGTGGATAGCCTTAATGATCCGCCAAGCCACAACATCTTCTTATCTGTTGTTGAAGCGGTGTTGTCAATCGAACATTCGAAATAGGTATCAGCTATTTCGCCTCTATTAGAAACAAGAGCTTGATAACTGCCAGAAACAAAAGTTAAATCAACGTCTATCTCTACAGATATCTCTTGCCCATAGAATGCAGCTTGATAGAAGATAGAAGACCCATTAGTAGGAAAACTCCCACCATCATCAACTGTAGCATCCCCATTGATCTCACCTCCATTAGCCAAAACACTACCAACGCTATCAAACGTCTCCCTAAACTTCCATCCTACACTGTTTATAATTGGATATGACATAATTTATTTTAGTTAGACTACTGCTACTGAACCTCCATCCAGCAAGCCATAATGCATCCCAACCTCTATCTTTGCATTGATAGGGGTATCTGTTGTTGTGTAGTTAAATCTTATATATGTATTCGTACTGTCCTTCTGTACTACAGAAAAATGCTGGAACAGTTTGCCCCCTGACGACTCATATAAAGTCCCAGCCGCATTACTAACCACCTGTAGTGCTGACGACGCAGTGCTAGACTTAATCATCACTGTTCCCACTGCTTCGCCACTTAAAGCAGCTCCAGTCATCTTCGTTAATACTACTGAGGACGTCCCGTCCCATAAATCAAAGTAACACCCTGTACAATTAGTTAAAGTGGTGGCATCTGTGACTACCGCATGTAGAGCTTGCCCTTCAATAGGACCAGTTATCTGAAATACATTAATTGACTCAGATGCATTGTTTGCGCCCAGAGTAATTTCTGCTTGAACACTCCTGCCCCCTGAACGCAGCGCTGATCCTTCTACACTATCAGAGTGTTCAGTGTTAACATACGGCTGTCTGTTCGCTTGATGTGATGTTAGTTGTGCCATTATAGTGTTTCTGTTACTTCTTCTTGTTTATTAACTTCTGCTTTAGCTTGCCGATATTCTTCGTGCAAAAGTTTTACTTGCCCTTCAGTTAAACCAACTGCTTTAGCAATTTCTTTGTACCCTTTCCCTCCATATTCAGATTGATCTAATGGTACTGGATTAACTCCAATCCATTTTAGATATTTAACTGCTTCCTCTACACGAGTCTTTGTAATGTTCGGTGTAGACTCCACCACTTCCTCTTTCGGCGCTTCTACGAGCTCCTCCGCAGGAATGTATTTTAGAATTGTATTAGTCATGTTTTTAATTAGTTAAATTATGCTGCCATCGTTGCCAACATTGCATACCCTGTTTGAGCAGTAGTTCCAACGGAAGCAGAACTTGTTTCTGGCTGTGCAGTAATAGAGAATGTTAAATCACCTGTGCTATCTTCAGCCCCAGTGCCAGTGTTGTGAACAGAGAAAGATTCTGCTCCGTCGTTGTGAGCCATTACTTGTACAGCAATAGACCCACCTTGTGCATTAGTTGCACCTGCCGCGTACATGTTTGCGATAATAACGCCGTTTGCATTACTCACTGTCCCGCAGTCGTCAAATATATAAGAAGCGATAGTAGTGCTTCCATACTTTAGCCTGAACGTAACTCCGTTGGTAGTACTTGTATCAAAATCAGAAAGTAAAATTTGCGCCTGGATCATGTTGGCAGTACCCAGCCCTCCTCCAGGAAGAGTGAAGGACAATAATGTCGTTTCATTAGTGGTAGAATGAACGTCAACTGGGGCAGACATAACGGCTACCAATTGACTTCCAGCTGCTCCACTGCTTGCGCCTACTTGTGATGTCAATGTAGCCATTAGTATTGTTTTTTATGATATATAGTCCAGTCTGCGTCATTTGCTGCAGCTGTACTAGCAACAACTTTATAACGGATATACTTGAAGCTCATCGCAGTGTCAGCAATCAAGAAATCACTAGCCGTGTAAGAAGCTGCACCAAACAGTCCGTTAGTTACATCTTGGTAAGCACAAGAAGCAGCTGCTGTCCCGTCATCTTGATTCGTAGCCTCAACAGTTACTGTGCAAGTACCAGAACCTCCACTCAACTCTAATTGAGCTGAGAAATGTTTAGCTCCGTCCATATCTACATAATAGTAGTATGTTCCATCTGTACCATTTGTTACGTCCGCTAAGGTTTCCTCAAAGTGAAGCTCGTTTAGAGGGTTGATATTATAAACCTTGTCTGACCCTGTCCCTGAATCGTAAGCGTCTGATTGGACATTTAGACTACCACCTGTTGTTACTGAAGCAAAATCACCATCTCCGTCAACTATCTTTACTACAGAAGGGACCCCACTAGGGGAAGAAGAAGCACTTGTTTCGATCTTATAAGAAACTGTGTCGCTTGTTCCATTAGTTGCCTTAACCCCATACAACGTACCCGTTCTGTGATCAATACAGTATTGACCATTTGTGAATCCATCAGTAATAGCTTCAGCCTTAGTATCTCCTTCTGCTCTATCCCATGTTTCAGCCACTTTAGCTGGAAACTCAACCAACTCAGTAAAAATTGTCCCTGTAGTGAAAGACACAGAAGTATCAAGGTGTGTACCTGTAACATCCCCTAGCGCGTTCTTAATGTTTCTGTTGGCGAACTTAGCAACAACTACTGTTCCAGCTGCTTGACCTGCATCAGCAGTTAGCACACCAGCGTTGTAATAGTATAGGCTTAAAGTTTCGCCGCTAATTGTTTGAATTGAATCTGAACCAACATTGTCAACTGGCATTCTTCGTTGCTCTGAAACTTGCGCTTGTTGGTTAGAATTTATTAGTCCTCCTGGCATAATATTTAGTTTATTTAGTTATTATCGCCATAATCCCTTTATGAGCGAGCCTAGCCGAAGCTAGCCCCACCCGCCTAAAAAGAATTACGCTAGCGTTGCGCTACCTCCCATCATTACCCAATCTGATCCGTCAAAAAATAATTGAGCTGTGTCACCTACAGCACTAAAAGTAATTGCCGTTCCTCCCAATAGATTTGTTGGAGTAAGAGTGCCATCACCCCCAAAGTTTTTCATGTAAATATACATAAATTGCCCTTGATCACCATCCCCTAGAGTTAAAGCATCTGCACCAGTAGTCACAACCGCTACAACAGAAGAATTGGTAGCAATCGCTCCTGCCCCTGTCACTGTTGTGACTCCTCCAATATATAGAGGAAGGTTGTTAGTAATGATTGATCCAGTTTGGATATGGTCAAGCTCTAATGCTAGCCCTACTTCACCACTACCACCCTCAACGACCCCTAAAATAGGTGTTGCTGTGTCGTCTGAGAAATAAATTCCCCCTCCAAGCTGCTCTCTGATAATGATTTTATCTGCTAGTTGTGGATTTTTTGCTGTCATATTTAATTTAGTTAGTTATTTAGGCTTAATCCCTTTATGGGCGGGCGTAGAACTTAATCCACCCCCACCCGCCTAAAAGAGATTAACTACCTGTTAGTAAACAACTGGTAGAGTTACCAATCTTTGTTTGTCTCTTTCGAAAGTAGCTACACCGTACAATGTGTGTGTAATGTAGTTCTTTCCAATGTTTGCTTCTTGGTCTCTGATGTATAGCTCAGGTTGCATTTGAAGACCTAGAGAGATAGCACCAGAACGTCCGAATAGGATGCTTGTCTCTTCATCTCCGAAAACATTGCCAGCAGCTGTGAAAGTTTCAGCAGGTGACATTCTACCGTAAGCAGTAATTGTCATGTTGTCTCCTGAGAAAGTAGCAGCTTCAAGTTGAGCGTTTTGTAGTTTTCTTCTGCTATCAGTTGAAACTTGAACGTAATCACCAGCAGAAGGTGGAGTAGTTCCATTAAGAGCTGTCTTAAGGATAGCCTTAGCATCAGCTACGTTAGCACCGATATTGATTTCTCCTGGGTTTGCAGCAGTACCATCAGTTACCCATGTCCATGTAATACCGAACAAAGTAAATGTGTCTCCGTTTGTTGGTTGTGTTCCCATCGCAAGAACAACTTGTGATGGAGTGTTGTTTGAAGCGTAAACCTTGAATCCGTTAACTGAACCTTGGAATCCTCTTTCAAGTGTTTTATCGCCTAGAACGAAACCATTAGCAACGAATGATTGTTCAAGCTTAGCAACTTCTTCAGGTGGCATAACAGCGAAATGTTCACCGTCACCAGCGTTAGCACGAACTAAAGATGATCTAGCTTCTGTCATGTATTCGTAAATGCTAGATGCAGAAGTAGTAACAGCAGCAGATTCTAGTTCTGTAGCAGCGTTGTTTACACCAGAAACGATTACAGCTTGGTCGATGTCGTTTCTTAGTTGGTAAGCAGCTTGGTAAGCAAGGTCTAGACCATACTTAGCTTTAGCTTGCTTTTCTTGTACTGGATGAATTTGGAAAGTCACAGCACGAGATTGATCAACAGTCAGTGTGTCTTGTGTAGCACTGATGGCGTCAATAGTAAGGTCAGTACCTTGTACAAGATCTTGTACACGAACATCACTTACATAAGGGAAGTTAACAGCATCACCGTCGTTAAGATAAGGAACACATTTAGTATTCGCAATATCCATAGCAACAAGCATGTTGTTAAGGTAATCCTGTACAATCGGTTTCCAATTCTCAGGATTCAATGCACTAATTGAGTTAGCCATGTGTTTTGAATATTAGATAAATAGTTTTACTAACATCCATTACACAACCGTCCTTAGATTGAGCTTCTTCTTTGAGCTTCTAAGGCTTTCAACCTCTCTTTAGGATCTTTTGGCAACTGATCGTATGAATCAGCATCTCTACTGTCTTTTACTGGTCTACCAGCTGTAGGAACAGCCATTGACCGACGTAATTCATCAGTACTAGGTGCTAAATCAACCGAAGCCGCCTTAATAGCCTTCTTAAGAGCAATATGTCTTGGCATCCCTAGCTCAAGATTCTCTTTAAACTCAGCTTGTAACTCAGCTTTTTGATTAGCAGAGAGCTTAGAAGCGTTAAGTTCGCGTTTCATTGACTGAAACTCGTTGTCTGCATGCTTCTCCGCAAACTTCTTATCAATTAGCTCTGTAATAGCTGGCGTTTTGTCTAAGGCACTCAAGTGTGTTTCAACTTTATCCCTTAGCCATTTGTGAGGAATCTCACTAAGATCTGCCTTGCCTGTAACAACTCTAGCAATCCATGTTTCGACTTGTTTATCGGCTTGCTCTTTAGCAGAGGTCGCGTTCTCCTTCACTGGACTCTCATCTAGATCTAGAGAATCACTTTCTTCACTATCTGTAGTGGCGTTACCGCTCACTTCATCAGTGGTACTTGTGGAGCTTTCAACTCCTTCAGACTCCTCACTGGTTCCAAATAACTCAGTGTCAGACTGGTTCGTTTCGCTCATGCGATATGGGTTATGAATGAACATTTTAGCCGTGAAAGGCTAAAGCAAAACTCTACTCTTTAGAATCTTGCTTCAACATTTCATACTCGGTCCAACAAAGCCCTAGGAATATTCCAACCTCTTGCAGCCCTTCCTTGTAAGCTGCAAACTCTTTCTCGGTGTACTCCCTGCTAGTTGAGAAATCAATAAGCTTACCCGCCACAACTACTGCTATGTCGTTGCCGTTGTTTTCCCAAAACTTAGCAAATTCACCAAGTTTTTTAGTGTTTCCTAACACTTTTTGACATTCTTTGCCCTCTTTCGACTGATTTTTAAAGAACTGACGTATATTTTCTATCATTAGAACGCTGGTTGTGGAGTTGCTTGCCTAGGATTTACTGCAATTCTTTCTGTTCCCGCTACCATAGCCTCTTCTGGAACCTCTCCTCCAGCTTGTGCTGGCATTTGAGGAGCAGCAGGCTGAGCACCTAAATCCATCATACTAATGTCTCTATCATTTAACTGTGCGAATTGTTTCAATAATTTAAAGTAAGCTGGTGTTCCTGGAGGAGTCGCTTGCAACACTCTTGTAATTTGAGCTTGCTGCAACACGTTAGAAGGAATCGCTCCACTTCTTGAATTAACCCTTACGAAGTAGTTGTGATCCTTTAACTCTTTAGCAACTAATCCTAGCGGAACAGCTGGAATCTCTTTCCCTTCACCTCCAATCTCTATAGTCGTAGTCAAATCTAGCGGAGTTTCGTCTTTATCGCTAACGAATTTCTTAATCATATCCATCGCAATCTTAACCAAGAACTTAGTTTCACTAGCATTATTCTCCATTACTTGCTTAACGAAAGCGTTTGCGCTCTCTTCCTCAGCAATAATCTGCGTAGCAGTAACATTACCCCTGTCAGCTTCATCAAGGTTAATCCCAAGCCTTCTAATCTCCCTATCTAATCTATCGTAAATCATTTGCCACTCATTCAACGCTGATTGAGGAGTGATTGTTTGTGTCTGAATAGTAGTAGCGTTCGGATTGTTCGGATCGTACCCGTTAACAACAAAAGCTTGTTTCCCTTGAACTCTCATCTCATGCGCTGATTTCATCTTGCTAAAGAACCTAGCAGCCTCTTCTTGAGGCATGTTTAGGATCGTCAACGGATTAGCTGTAAATCCAGCGTGTTGAGCGCCCATATTAAGAAGCTCTCTAGATAAAATAGCCAAGTCGTAAATCATGTCACCAATCCCATGGTTGTAGAAACCTTCATGTGAAGGCATGCACATCCAGTGACTAACTGGGATGTAAGCCTCTCCGTCAATCACAAACGGATAATCATCACCATTAACCTCACTTAATACTGAAGCCATCGCCCCAGCAAACACTGTGTAATTTTTAGCTGAAATGTCGTAAAAATGTGCAACTTCAACCTTATCATCTTCTGTTTCTGTTTCTTGCTCGTAGCTTCTCTCAAGGTCCTTCAAGATAGAACTCTCTCTTGGGATTTCTCCTTTAACAGCCTTTTTAGGCAGCTCAGGATACAAACGACAAGCTTCCTCCCAACTATAAGAGAAAACTACACAAACCTTAGTAGCGGTTTGTCCGTGACCACCTGTTCTAACCCCTGTAGCAAAAGAATCAACGTAAATATTTGAGTTACTAATCGGTGTAAATTTAATCGGAATAGAACTCTTTTCATCAGGGTTAGCACCAATCTGCATAAACGCATCACCGTACAACAAAGACTTGTAGAACATTCCTCCTTTATCTCTTAATGCGCCAGCATACCCACCTTTATCCATCACTGTTCCTACTCCATCAGTCACAATCTTCTCAACCTCTTCAGGTCGGCTGCTTCCGTGAATAGAAAAGTCTAAAGGCTTCATTCTACTAGCTGTCCGCCATAGCGCTTGTTGAAGAACTTTACTGGAGATTTTTCTAGTCCCTGTGGGATTACTTACTTCAAAGCCCTCTTCAATAAGCTTCTGAATAGCATCATTCATCCCATCACGCTCAACCTTTGACTCATAATTGTCCTCAATTAAAGAAACAGCTGCTTGCACAGCTTTATTTGAGAAACCGTCATTGGGGTTGTTAGCCTCCTTAGGTGCTTCTTTGTACGCCATAAACGGATGAAGAATACTCTCATCCTCCCCTACCCCGAACCTAGCACAATATATCGTTTTTGTAAATCTTAATTTAGATATTCTTGCGCTGCCTTTGTGTAATCTCCGTAATCAGTTGCTTTAACACCAAGTCCAGGCACGATATACTTTCTTCTACTGTCCTCAAGGTAGGAACTTACCTGAGACTCGTAACTTTCTGTAACGGCATCACTACCAATAGAAACAGCCATATATCTAAACGCATCAGCAGCATGTGAACTCCAATCGTGTAAAGGATTGTTCGTAAACATCTTTCTCCGCTGGTTATATTCGTAATGATAATTCTCTAACGCCTTGAGTAGATTAATAGTTCTATCTTCGTCAAACCAAACATATGGCATAATCTTCCTCCCCTCCATTATCCCATTAGCTATCGAACTCTTAGGCACATGCTTAATCTTAAACCCTCCCTCTTGAAACTGCTCAGCTATTGTCTTAGCACTTTCCATCCTCTTGTTAAACGCATCATGCGGTAACCACATATTTCCGTACCAATACTTTCGTTCTAAGAGCTCTTTGATATAGAAACCGACATCTCGCCCGTTTTCTTCAATAAAATCGATTACACGCAATTCCTTGCCCACTCGTTGCATAAATATAATAGCAGTTGAGTCTGCTCTACCAAGATCAAGGAATAAATCTACTGGCTTATCTTTAAGCACTGGGAGTTTGCAAACACGTTCCTGCACTCCTTCAAGTTGTTTCCCATAAACTGAACCAATCCTTCCAACCTCATAACTACAATAATATTCTTGCTGGATCATATCCTCTGTCATCCCGCTCCTTCTCTCCTCGTCAATATCTTCTTCATCAACCACACCAGTCTGATGGATTCCTAAAGTCTGAACAAACCATTTATCATTGCCTTCAGCCGCCATGTGTAAATCATACGAATGGTTCTTTCCGTTAGGAGTAGTATTAAACACCGCCCAGCCTTTGTTAACCCTCAAAATAGGCTTAATAACTTCCCAAGCCATAGGGTGCTGAAACGCATACTCAGAAAAAACACATCCAACAGGATTAGTACCACGAATCGAATCGTATTTGTCTGTCCCAATTAACTGGATGATCGAACCGTTCTTTAACTCAATCTTCAGCTCTTGCCCGTTCTTCTTCTCAACTAAAGCATCAGGTATATAATCCAACATCTTCCACCCATCATTAGTTATCCCATCCCAAATAATCTTCTTAGCCTGAACATAAGTCGGCAATAAATAAAAATAAACGCCGACACGCTCGAATGCCTTCTTAATCATTAAATTCCACAGCGTAACATCCTTACCAGAGCGTCTATGCCATAAGCAAAAAGCCCTATCGACCCCACTATCAAGAGCCTTAAGTAAAGGTAACTGATAATCCCGCGGAGCATAATTATGCGGAATCGTTATCTCCATATTTCACAGTGTTAAGTTGAATGGCTCCTCCCCCAATGCCCCCAAGCTCTTGTCGTGAAAGCTTTGGCTGATGATATTCCAAAAGATCTTTGTAGTGCCCAATAAACTCTTTCTCTTCTTTAGTCATCTCTGCGCCAACAGAAAGGTTCTCTAACTTTTGCAAGAAAGCTTCTCCTCCTCTACCAGCTAACCACCCCACAATGTTTTCCCACTGAGTCCTCCTGGTTCTCTTAGCCTCATTACCTAATTTCCCGTATTTCCTAGCTGATTCGCTATCGAAAGGCATGGGTTTCCGTTTACAAAATATTTACTTATTGCCTGGTACCTTTTTAAGTTTTCTACCGCTTTCAAAGATGTTCAGGCGAGCGTTCAATTCAAGTTCCCCGATAGCCATCAACCACTCACACTCTTCCATCATATCCTGCATAATAACTTCGTAAGAGGCGCTGAGGAACTCTAACTCATCGATTGAACAGATAGCGTCGGATTCAACACTCACTGTTTTCTTAAATGTATCAATCCTAACTATCATAGGCATGAGTTACCTTACTCGCCTTATACCATAGATTTTCTCCAAATGCAATAAATGAAAGAGCTAACCAGCTATGGGGGAGGGCTGATTAACTCTTCCAACAAGTTCACCTATGAACCGATTGGATCGTAGCAAAAAGGGATTAAGTGTCAAGATGAGGATTTAGGGAAGGTCGTCGTCGCACTCGCTACGCTCGTTGCTCCTCCTCCCACAAGGCACGAATTATACAACATCACACACCAAAAAGATAGGTAACTAAGTTACTGGGTAACGGGCATATATTATTTTTTATACTTTTTCACTAAATCTCAATTAAACCGCAAGAACAACAAGAAAAAGGGACTTTTATATAAAATATAAATAAATAAATAAATAAATATACGTTACTTAGTTACTTATCTATATACTATTGGCTTTCTTATGCTGAAAAAGATAGGTAACGGAGATAGGTAACGGGCTGGTACTCAGTTATTTATCTCAACAAAAAAGTCCATTTTTGCCCCCTTGACATATTTTGGTTTGACAACTGATTTTGATAGGCATATCCTTGTGTTAAGAAAGACCTGCCAGACTAACGAATATGTTTTGGAACCCCACCGTCTACTTCCAATGTCTGGCGACGTTACTCTTTAGACGGTGGGATTCTAGAATATATTTAACAGCCAGACATGATTGATAAAAACAAATTACCTACCCTTACGAGGGACCTTGTTGAGAAGGTCTTGTTGCCTTCTCTTCCGAGAGCAAATTATGATGCGATGACACTGTTGGCATTATACAGCGTGTCGAGAATTCTTTGCTACAATAGAGTTAAGATATGTAGCGATATCCTTGAGACACGGGAAACCAGTGCCAACATTTATGCTATGTCTTTGAGCCACAGTGGTAATGGGAAAGACAAGAGCAAGAGGGTTTTGGAGGAGATATTTCAGGGGGTGAATAGTGATATCAAGGGAAGACAGGCAAGATGGTTTGAGAGAGAGAAGGAGCGGGTTGAGAATGAGGCTGAAGCTAAGTTTGGGGCATCAGCTAAAGCTAAGCAGAAGGAGTATATTTCTACGCATGGACCGAGAACTCTTAGGGGGCGGATAGCGAGTAATTCTACTCCTGAAGGTTTCTTTAGTCAGAGGGAGGCGTTCTTCAAGGCTGCTTTTGGATGTACTTCGTGGGAAGATTCGGAGATTTTCGATAGTATTGAAGAGAGAGGTGTTAATGGGACGTTTGGAGCTTTGGTATCGTCAGTTAAGCAGGCTTTTGATCATGGCTTTACTGAGGCTAAGGTTACGAAAGGGGATAAATATTCTGAGGATATTGATGGTGTACCGCAATTGATGTTTGTTCATGGTGCATGTGGTGACGACTTTGATTCTTCTTATTTGAAGAAGTTTTTTGATTTAGGGTTTGCTAGAAGGTGTTTGATTTTTGTTGAGCCTAAGAGAGATGGATATGTGAAGCTGACACCACAGGAGAGAAGATCACTTATTAGGGAGAAGAACGTCCATATAGATTCTTTAAAGAGAAAGGTACAAAGAATTTATGATGAC
>Ga0196901_1000348_pt1 | contig 24692 bp, 23 predicted proteins | sample CB_VirMetaG_FD_169099 | JGI IMG/M metagenome (GOLD analysis project Ga0196901, IMG submission 169099) | Freshwater to marine saline gradient viral communities from Chesapeake Bay - CB_1504_1 Viral MetaG (v3) (version 3) | ecosystem: Environmental > Aquatic > Marine > Coastal | place: USA... | reverse complement strand
GTGTTGACGGGATTACCTTTTCTGGAACCATGGCAGGTGGTATCACAGTAGAGTCTTCAATTGTGATTTTGGCGGGTGTTACATTTACGGGAGCTATCTTAAAAGCTGGAACTGCCTTGCTAATCAATAACAGTTGCAGGTCTAACTTCAATGGTCTAGCGCTTACAGCGCCGGGTGTGTTCTGTGACTTCGCTCCTAGCAACATTAGCCTAGACGCTGGTTTCGTAATGAACAGCACAAGGATGCCATCTAACTTAAATGCCTTCCCAAATATGCCCACCAATTCAGTAAAGGCTCGCTTCAGCAATTCACAGGGAACGCCCAATACCTATCCCGGCGCGGTAATGACCATCGGCGCATCAGGAACCATTGTGATATCTGTTGTGGATACATTCTACCCACTACTTGGCACTGGGGTGCTTTCTGACCTAACTTGGTTTCAGGCATTTGGCACCACCGCCGTTGAATATCTTAGCGACCAAGAGATTGAAATTGTTATAGACGGCAATCTAAATTTTTCTGGTTCAACAAACGACACAATGTCAATTCAGGTTTGGAAATATACCGCTGCAACCACAACTTGGGCGGCTATTTCACCTTCATTTGCTGCGACGTTGAACGGCGGTCAAGCCCAAGACAGGGCAGAAAGTGTACCTGTAGGGGCTTACACTTCAGTCGTAAGTGGCGACAGACTTGAGTTACGGATTGCCAATACAAAAGGCACTGGTAATATTGATATTATTACTGGCGGTCAATTAAGAATCAGTGAGAGATAACATTTATCTCGAATGATAACTAACTCAAAATAGAAAGATAGAACAACTCTAAGGAAAAGATTATGACACTATTAGCTAAACTACAAGCCATCGTCACAGCGATGGATGATATTCTAACCAAATCAGCACAGGTACAGACAGAGTTAACAGCTCTAAGTGTGTTTCTCGATACAGTCTGAATGTAAAATAATTTGGCAAACCCGACAGGCAGGATTATTCGGTGCGCGTGATGCGCTCGATGATATGTTACTTGCCATAGACAATTTCGCTGGAAACCCCAAGCGGCGGTTACCAAAAATACGCTTTGGTCTGACCCATAGGCAGAATAGTTCTGTTCTAATATACGACGTAAGACGAAAATAATACAACTTATTTTTTGAGCCACTTGTAAATTTCTTGTATTTTGCTTAACAGTCTGACACAATACGCTCTATCAAACCCGTCACCGCGTTATTCGGTGAATTTTCGCAAACCTTAAAACCTCGGAGAGGTACATATGCCTGTATTAACTTTTGCGTCGAAAGACGAAATTCCAGAAGGTCTGGAAGACTCTGCTAAACAAAACGGTGACAAATGGGAAGTCAACGTCGTTCCAAAAGCGAAGCTCGATGAATTCCGCGATAACAATATCGCACTAGCTGAAGAACGCGACACCCTGAAGGCCACGAACACACAATTGTCTGGATTGATTGGCGAAGATGCCGACAACTTCAAGACCGAATTAGAAGCCCTGCGTAGGACCGCCCAACAAGTCAGTGACGGAAAGCTCAAAAAGAGCGACGACATTGAGAAGGAAGTGGACAACCGGGTTAAGCAAATGAAAGAGCAACTCGAAGCTCAACTCATTGAAGCTGAAAACAAGAACAAGACCCTCACTGCCGAAGTGCATGATGGTAAAAAGAAATACGCTAACACTGTTGTTGATCGTCATATCACCGACGCCGTGTTGAAGGAAGAAAGTGGTGTTAATCCATCCGCCCTTCCAGATATTTTGTCCCGCGCTCGCTCAACATTCAAAGTGAATGAAAAAGGCGAAGTGGTGGCAATGAAAGACGAAAATGTCGTTATGTATGGCTCCGACGGGGCTACACCAATGACAGCCGATGAATGGGTTACCACTCTGAAGAAAGCTGCTCCGCACTTCTTCAAAGGTAACACAGGTGGCGGTGCTGGTGGTTCTGATGGGAATAATAAATACCCTAACGGAATGAGCCAAGAAGAATTCCAGAAGTTGCCGGCTCAACAGCGCCTAGCGTTCGCGAACCAAGCACTGAAGGGAAAAGTAGCCTAGCTGCTTTGAATATTACGGGTGAGGCAATTGTCTGGTGGGCAGTGCCTCATTCTAGGGATAACCCTAAACCTTACCGGGGGTAAGAGCTTAAAAAGCCCACCAGCGACTGAGGAACAATAGGAGAACCAAATTATGCCTCTTACGCTAATGGAAGCAAGCAAGCTCAATTCCGGTGATGTAAAACGATCAGCCGTGATTGAAATGTTCGCAGCAAACTCACCTCTTTTGGCGGCTTTGCCGTTTGAAGATATTCTTGGTGGTTCGTTGAGCTATAACCGCGAAGGCACCCTACCGGGCGTCGCATTCCGTGGCTATAACGAGAGCTACACAGAATCAACGGGTGTTATCAATCCTGAAACAGAAGTTCTGCGTATTGCAGGTGGTGATCTTGACGTCGATAAGGCTATGATCAAAACTCGCGGTGAGCAAGTTCGTTCTTCTCAGGAAGCAATGAAAGTTAAGGCACTTGCTCTTAACATCACTGGAAAAATCATCAACGGCGACAGCACAACTGACCCGCGTGAATTTGATGGTCTTCGTGCACGTATCACTGGTAACCAGTTGATCACTGCTCTTTTGACCGCACCAAGCGCGAACAGCCCGTTGTCATTGGAAGCTTTGGATAAAGCTATCGATGAAGTTGATGGTGCAACACACATTATCGGTTCGAAAGATATGTGGCGTAAACTTAACACTGCTGCTCGTCAGGGCGTTGGTGGTGATATCGATTACGCTATGGACGATTTCGGCAAGCGTGTTCCTTTGTATAATGGCCTTCCGTACATCGCGGTTGACTATGACGACACAGGCGCAAAAATCATTGATTTCAATGAAGCTGGTCCAGCCGGTGGTGCAGTATCAACATCAATGTATGTTGTTAACATGGGCACAGATCGTGTTCAGGGCATCCAGAACGGTGTTATGGAAGTAACGGACCTTGGTGAACTTGATGATCGTCCAGTCTATCGCACACGCGTAGAATGGCTCGTTTCATTGGCTGTCATGCACGGACGCGCTGCGTCTCGCGTGTGGGGTATCACCAACGCTGACGTAACCAAGTAATTAGGGATGGGGGAGTAATCCCCCACTCACCTTAACGGCAATTTTAGAATAAGGAAAATCAAAATGCCAGCTTCTTCAGTACGATTCTCTGTAGATGATGCCCTCGCGCTTCGCGATACTGCAACTGCCTCTACCGGCACTGCAAATGTGGACGTCACTTCAGACGAACTAGCCCTTGATGTGCTTACAGCATATTGGGACGGTTCAAACCCTGCAAATCAACAGCAGTTCGTGATCTTCGGGTCAGTAACTGGTATCGTTGATAGTGGTGCAACTCTAACAGTTCAAGTGTCAGCTACTGGCGACTTCGACGATACTGTTACTTTGCATACACTTGTTGTAACAGCAACAGGCGCATTCAACTTCGGCATTCTGCGCGAGCAGCTTGCTGCACAGACTGCTCTTCGCGTTGTTGCTACAAAAGCAGATGGTACTTCAGGCGCAGACTTTTGGGCTTACGCAGCTCCATTGCCTGTCTGATAAAAATCTTCAAAGGCCGGGACATTCGTGCCCCGGTCTTTTTCAACTCAACCGACAAATGAAGGATTCACACTATGCTAGTTAAAGTATGGGGACCAGACGGAAATATGTATGAAATGTCGCCGGCTAACGCTCGCGATCTTGTTCGTAATGTTAAAGGCTGGAATGACGAACCACCAGTTTCTCTGAAGCTTAAAGAAAAAGCAATCGCAAAGGCGGAAGCTGAATCTGCTATGAAAAAAGCGCAGAAAGAAGCTGACGAAGCAGAAGCTGAAGCAGAGGCTGAAGAAGCACGCGCTGCAGTTGCTGCCGCACAATTGGAAGCTGATGCAGATAGTGGTGACAACGAAGACGACGACAGCCCAAAAAGCTATAAAGGTCGCGGTCGCGGGAAAAGCGGAAGCTAACCCAACCATTCAACGGGCGGGACATAGTTCCCGCTCTTTCTTTATAGGATACCATCATGACTGTCAGCACAACCATTACAAATATTCCTAGCGACACATGGGTGCAGCTTCACTCAGGTGCTGGCGATTGTACTGTCCAGCTTATTTCCAATGGACCGATCTACGTTTATGCTGGAGTAACTGCTCCACCAGCTACGACTGTTAAAGGCATCATACTGAAAGTTAATAAAGAACAATCAGTTGGTTATGCGGGGCTAGTTGCAGGTGATTTTGTTTGGGCACGATGTGACACTACCGCATTTGGTCAAGACGTTTCAGTTGTTGCAATCGTCTAATACTTTCATCTAATACACATCGAAAAATGCTTGTCAAGGGCCGGTTCTTAATTGAGCCGGTCTTTATTTATTTGGGTTCCATCTTCAAAAGTGTTAATATAGTGGAATGGAATTTTATGAGAGGTTGCCGTGTTCAAAGTCTATAGTCCTAATGGGCAACTCTTTGAAGTTAGCTCTGAAAAAGCTAAGGATTTGTTCGATATGGGTTGGACACCATGGCCTCCTAACAGCCCCCTTACAGTAGATACAGTTTTCCCAAACACACCCGATACAAAGAAGCAGAAGCTTCAGAAGGCACCAGTTAAAGAAAATGACGACACAAGTGAGTATCCAGACTGAACATACAGCCTTACCTCGTGGCAATTTCTTTATATTTTTAATCAAGTGGTTGTGGGCTTTGGATACCCGCGCTATGGAATTATTGATTGGTGTAATCATCTTATCTCGTGGTTTGATGATTTTGATAATACCTGCATCAATGAGTAGCTCGATATATAATTCTTTTTTAGAAGTAATGTCCATACCTATGTGGGGTATCACTTGCGCCCTTGCCGGTACTTTTCAAATAGCTGGCGTTATGATCAACGGAAACTGGCGTCGTTCCCCTATTCTTCGATGCATTGGGGCTATCTATGCCGCATCTTTCTTTGCGATGTTGACTGTCCTATTTTCGTATGTAACACCACCCGCCTTGCTGGCGATTTCAATTTATTTGCCACTAAGTATTTGCAACTTGTGGACAGCAGTGAATATATCTGCCAAAGTGTGAGAATGAAAAATGATGGAATGGCTGATCACGTGGGAGCCTGAACACATAGTTGGCTTCACGACAGCTATTAGTGCAGCCGTGGCAGCTTGGTGGCTCCACGGTAAATCGAAACCAGACAAAAATAGACCTCCTTCAGACTTAGTTGTTATGTCCAGTGTGCGATTACACCCGTTGGACCTTTTAATGCTGGAAAGTGCAATCAACGAACTGCACGAAGTACGGCGTGAGGTATCTGGAACTACCGCTACTTTACAAGCGATCACAAAAGACGTTGCGATACTCTTAGACAGGGCACGCAGTATGAAATGAAGCCTACCAATTTTTGGTAAGCAAAGGTCAATAAGGAGTGCACATGCTTCAAGGACCACTTGGTAACCCGAACGAACAACACCTACCACCAATGAGCCAAAAGGCTCTCAAAAGGCTGAAGAGAAGGCAGCAAAAAAGTAGTTCAAAAGTCCGATACCAACCAAGCATAATTCGACCTCTAAACGCACGTCAATCTGACCTGATTGATAGCCTCAAAAATGCGACACAAATCTTCGCTATAGGAGAAGCTGGCACCGGTAAAACATGGTTGTCATGCAAGATCGCAATTCAAAAACTAAAATCACAAGAAATATCAAAGATACTTATTGCACGTCCAACTACTGCACCAAAGCGACACCAGCAAGGTTTCTTGCCCGGTAAGCTTGAGCAGAAGCTTGCGCCGTGGTTGGTCCCTATGATGGATGCATTCAAGGACGAAGTGTCGGCGGCAGAGCTTGAACGTCTTATGGGCGCGGGTGATATTGAATTTCTATCATTTGAGCATATGCGTGGACGCACATTCAAAGATGCCTTTGTTATTCTTGACGAAGCGCAGAACTGCACGTTCGCTGACTTGCGCTTGTTCTTGACACGTAAAGGCGAGGACACAACCTACGTCGTAACCGGGGACCCTGTTCAAAGCGATATTGACGACAGTGGTCTAGGTGCTATCTTGGATATCATCGAAAAATATGATATTGATGCTGATATAATTGAATTCCTACCTGAAGACGTCGTTCGATCTGAACACGCACGTGAGTGGGTTGAAGCATTTTCTAAGTGGACCGCTAACGATAATCTTTGACTTATAGTCGCTCGCATGTGACAATAACCATCTAATCGTATAATCGCGGGATAATTAAATGGCTGTCACATTACTCATAGAAGATGGAACCGGTGTAACCGGAGCTAACTCATATGTCACAATCGCGGAAGCTGATGCTTATATCGAAGCAAATGCTTTCGCGAATGCTGATTGGGCTGGCTTGACCGATGCTCAAAAAGACGCGTTGCTTGTATGGGCGACCCGGTATATTGATATCCGCGTAAAATGGAAAGGCACAAAGGTTGACAATGACCTGATGCTGTCTTGGCCTCGCGAAGGTGTTCTCGACCACGAAGGTCATGCAATCCTTTCCACAGAAATCCCTCCACGCTTGAAATCAGCCGTATCTGAAATGGCTCGCTTCCTCATAAACGATGATCGCTCTGCGCCCGGCTCACGCGAAGGCATTGAACGTATCCGCGTTGATGTTGTTGAATTGTATCTGGATGCTAAATACAAGCAAATGACAATCCCAACTGATGTGATTTTATTGCTGCGCGGACTAGGCGCAATTGACAATCCATCAGGAATAACATTCGGAAGAGTGGCGAGGTCGTAATGGCACTTGAAAATCTCATAGCAAGTCTGGTTAAAGACGCGTTTGATATTCTGGATGATTTACCAGTGTTGAACGCAACCTATGTCACTGAAGGCGATACCGCTTACGACCCGGCGACGGGCACTGTGTCACGCCCCGACACCGCAAACATTGTGATTGCTAAAAGTGTATTTGCTCAATTCACTCAACGTGAAATGGAGCGCGACCCACAGATCGATGGGTCTGTCGATCAGAAAATGATATTCCCGCGCCTACCATATAACTTTGTGGTGAACGATAACGATATCGTAATCCATCCAGACGGAACAAAGTGGGACGTTAAGAAAGCAGTGTCTGTCCCCGGTGATTCTGTTGCAATACTACATTTACGGAAGAGATAATGTCAATCAGCTTTTCAGATAATATCAACGATGTTATCGCTGGCATGCAAATACATAAGCAGAAGCCAGCCGAATTGCTGCGTAAAGAAATCAATATTGCAATTACCTATCTACACACAGCCGTTACAGATCGCACACCGGTTTATACTGGTACAGCTCTTAGGAACTGGCAATGGTCGGCGGGTACCCCGGCATCCGGTGAATTGGGGGACCCCGGCGGTCCGGCACCGGGCGCCACAAGCTCAATGGCACTAGGTACGGAACCAAGACGCGGAATTGCACAGGCTGATGCCGATGCGTCACTTGCGCGTCTAAGTCTAAAGAATCCGTTTCAAACATTCTGGCTATCAAACAACTATGGTAAAATTGATGAATTGGAATATGGTATGCTCCCTACGCGGGAACGATCTAGGTCACCCGCTGGTATGGCTCGCATATCGATGAAAGAACTCGAAGTAATTATGAAAAGGCGCTAACAATGTCTCACAAACTCTTGCGCAGAGAATTAGAAACCCGGTTACTAGCTCAAATGACAGCCAACTATCCGGGTGATGTTGAAATAAACTGGCAAAATGTCGATCTGGAAAAGGCGACTGAAATGGTGCTGGTTGCCCCTTGTATGTTAGAAGGCAAGAGAATGCCATCGACTGTAGGTCGAACGCATCTTCGCAGCATTGGTATATTTCAGGTTGACGTATTAACCCCAAAAGATACTGGAACCGGTCTACGCGACGAGATTGCAGAATTCATTGGTGACTTCTTTGCGGCTGTCAGTTACAACCTATCGGATGGTGGTTACGCCATAATGGATGAACCTGAATTCAAATATATGGGCATGCGGAACGGGAGAGACCGTCTGGTTATTTCAATATCATATCAAATCGACCTAAAAATATAAAGTATGAGCCACTCGCTAATCCTTTGACCTTTGCTCCATAACAAGGTAGAATTTGCGTTATTCGGATTTTTACTATCCCGCCGGAGGTTCTGGCGATAGGATTGCCCTTTAATCGAAACCAAACCTGTCGGAGAGACCTATGCCCACAGCCGGATTTGCGGATTCCAACCGCGCCAGCATTCGCTTTATCGCAGAAGACACCGCTGATTGGGGTGTAACCCCTGCTAGCGGCAACGTGCGAGAGCTACGCTTCACTTCTTCTTCCCTAGTTGCAAGCAAGGAAACTGTTGTTTCCGACGAGCTTCGCGCTGACCGTATGGTTAGCTCGGTGATCGAAGTTTCAGCTATGACTGAAGGCGATATCAACTTTGAATTTAGCGCCGGGTCACATGATGACTTTTTACAGGCGTTCGTACTTGGCGCATGGTCGCGCCCAATGTCTTTCGACTTTTGGAAGGGTAACACAGTTTCTATAACTGGTGTATCAGCTATCGCCATTTCTGGCGGAGATTATACAGACTACTTTACCGCAGGTCGCTACATTAAAACTGAAGGCTTCATTGGAGCCACCAACAACGGTTATAACACAATCGCTTCAGTTGCATTTGGTGCAGGTGTAACGACTGTGACTATTACTGAAACAGACCTTGTTGCCGAAGCTGGTACAGCTTATACAAAAATTATGGATGCGAACGACGTTACCGTCCTTAATAGCTCGGCTCTACGCCTTGGTACCGCTGGTGCTGCTACGATCGACTCAAACAGTGGTAACGCTTTTGCTTCTGCCATTGCTGCTGGTCAACTTGTTGCAGGTCAGAAAATCTATGTGGACACACCAGTAAGTGATGTTACTTTCCGTAACAACACAGTCACTTGGACAGGCACCGGCGCAGATGCTGATAGTTTGTCAATTACTGATGGAACAGAAATCGTTGCTTTGGTTGCCGGTGTTGATTATACAACTGGTGGTACTGCTACTGATACTGCTTTGTCGTTTGCAAATGCTGTGAATGCTGAACGTGTCGCTGGTCGCTTGAATGTTAAAGCTGTTCCTGCTGTCGGTGTCGTTACATTGTTCTTCTTGTCAAATAGCGCTCTTGCTGACGTGACTGAAGTTGTCGATGGTAACACTGAAATAGCTGTTGGTACTGCCGCAGCCGCTTCAGCCGCAGGTGCACGTGGTGTATTCACGATTGTGAATGCTGCTGACGACGTTTTGACTGTAACACCAACACCACCAACTGTAGCTGCACCGGGCGTAACCTCGGTTAAAGCTTCAATGTTGCGCAATCCGGGTGACCTTGCAGATATCACTGCACAGTCATTCTCTTTGGAAACCTCTTTCAACGATGTTGATAAGCACTTCCTAATGACCGGCATGCGCGTTGGTACTTTCTCAATGGACGTTTCAACCGGTGCGATTGTTACCGGAACGATGGCGTTCAATGGTAAAGAAACAACACCTGCTTCTGCTGAAGTTATTGGTGATGCTGGTTCTTACACATTGTTTACGACAACAGCCACTGAAGTAATGAACGCCACGACCAACGTTGGTGATATCACCAAAAACGGTTCGATCTTGGCTTCTGCGGTTCAGTCCATCACGCTAGAAGGCGACGCGACTTTGCGTAACCAGATGGCTGTTGGTTCTAAGTTCCCTCGCGGAATTGGTACTGGTCGTTTCAATCTAACAGGCACAATGACTGCATACTTCGAGACCCTCGAATTGTATAGTCACTTTATCAACCACGATACAATCTCACTTGGTTTTGACTTTACTGATCTTGATTTCAATCACTATGTATTCACGGTCCCTGCTGTTAAGATCACGTCTGACCCTGTATCACCTACAGGTATCGATGAAGATATCACTGAAGAAATGGAATGGACTGCATTCCGTGACGCGTCAACCGCGTGCATGCTTCAAGTTGATCGCTTCTCTAGCATTAAACCAGAATAAGGAGAGGGAGCCTAGCTCCCTTTTCATACCGACATATTTGTAGATAAACAGTTAGAGGGGTGGCGTTGTCGGGTCGCTGCCCCTCGCCCTCTACCCGAAGGAACCGACTATGAGTATCAAAGATAAATTAGCAGCAAAATATGCTGTTGACCTTGGCCTTGAAGAAGATGGCAAATGGTGCCAGTTCGATGGGTTCGAGTTGAAAATTCGCCGCCTGTCTTCAAAGAAGGCGCAAAAAGCACGTGAAGAAGCTTCCAAGAAATACCAGCAAGATATCAATCGCAATAAGTTGAGTGATGAAGCTGCGGAAGAGATTCTGAACAAGCAAATCGCTTACGGTATTGTTGCCGATTGGCGTGGTGAAACCTTCACTGAAAAGACTGCTGAAGGCACTGACTCCGTGGTCCCATATACCCCTGAAATTGCTATGGAAGTCTTCGGTTCTGAAGACATGAAAGAGTTGAAGACTGAAATTGTTCAGCTTTCAATGGCAGCGGCAACTTACAAAAAGTCTTCCGATGAAGAAACATTGGGAAACTAACTGAATTCCTAAAGTGGTCACTCCGCCCGTCTTCTAGGCAAGCGGGGTGGCTTAAAAAGCTTCAGGAAGAAGGCAAGATTTCGAAGTCCAAAACTCTTGAAAAAGAGCCGATACTTCTAGCTACTTCAGAATGGGCTTGGCGAGCATTTGATGTGCTCAATCGTCAGCGCCAGACAGGTCAAATCGGACCGCAGCCCATTACTATTCACGACATTTGGTCATACGCAGAATTATCCCGCGTAGTGCCGGATGATGCTGAATTCTTATTACAGGCTATCCCGGCTCTGGATTCCATTTTCCTACAAAATTATTATGAGCAACAGGAAAAAAGGTCTAAACAAAAGAAACCTACGAAGGGTAGATAACAGTGAGTGATAACCTTCGCTTAAGTATTGATGCCAAAGGCGCCAAAAAAGGCGCCAATGATTATACCAATGCTATAAACCGAATGCAAAAATCACTGCGTAATCTCCAGACTACGCAAGCTGCGGTCGCACGTCAAAAAGGTCTTTCCGGTGCGAATTATTCTCGCATGGCAAAGTCCATGGCAGCGATGAAAGGCCCCTCTAAGGTATCTGTCCGCAACACTCAAGCCTTCGGCGCTGCCCTAGCCTCAATCAAAGCTCCTGTTGGTCTACGCAACGCTGCCGCACAAATCAATGCGATCGGCGCGGCTGCTGCACGTTCTGCTGGCGCTCTTAAAATGATGAATGCCTCTATGATGGGCGGTATGCGTGGGCGAGGCATTGGCGGTCAAGCTCGTCAGCTAACTGCCGTTGGTGCGGCTGCTGGGCGTGCGAACGTTGGTATCGGTCGTTTGTCAGGCGGGATGCGCGGTCTTGAGAATTCAATGTCAGCATCTTATCACATGGGTTCGCAGCTTCGTGTTCTCTTTGGTGCTTTGACACTTGGTAACTTCACCAAGGGTGTTTATGACGCATCTTTGGCTGTTGCCAAATTCAATAACATCATGAAAATATCTGCGGACAGCCCAAAAGATATTGCAAGCAACATGGCGTTTGTTGGTGATGTTGCTCAAAAATATGGTATTCAAATCGAAGGCGCAATGGACAGTTATGGTCGTCTTGCTGCTGCTATGAAGAATGCCAACGTACCACTTCAAGACACTCAAAATATGTTTGAAGATGCATCTGCATCTATGCGTGTGTTTGGCCTTACAGCCGAACAACAAAAACTTGTATTCTATGGTATCCAACAGACCTTCTCTAAGGGTGTTGGTTCTATGGAAGAATTTCGTCGTCAGATCGGTGAGCAATTGCCCGGTTTCTTCCCGGCGGCGCAAGACTTGCTTCGTAAAATGACAGGCAACGCCACTGATTCTTTGGAAGACTTTTTGACCAACCGGCGTATCAAACCAGAATTCTTGATTGCCGTTTTTGACCAAATGGCAAGAGGGCTAGGCGATGCTATCCCAACGGCTGCCGAACGTGCGGACGCTCAGATTTCTCGTCTTGAAAACTCTTGGTTCAACTTCAAAAAGACTGTTGGTGAAAATGGCGTACTAGATGCGATCAGCGCTGTTGCTCAAGCATTAACAAGAGATATGGGTTCTAAGTCTTTCGAAGACTTGGCTAAGAAAATTGGTAAAGGTCTTGGCGACGCTATTCGCATGGCTGGCAAGGCTGCGCAGTGGTTGATCAAAAACGTTGACACTGTTGTCAAATCAATAAGAGCACTTGTAGCTGTAACCGCCGTTAAGTCAGTACATGGCATGGTTATGAATTTGGTTGCCGGTTTTGGTACTCTAGCAATGACCATTGGACCTGTTGGTGCTTTGCTTGCTGGTGTGTTTCTAGCTGGTTCCGCTGCTGCTGCTTATTATTGGGATGATCTAATAAAGATTGGTGAGACCCATGTAAGCGTCGGTACCTTGGCAAAGCAAGCTTGGGCTGAATTTACCAACTTCTATGACGAAGTAATGCGGTCTATGGAATCAAGTTCCAAGGACAGTGGTTCTAGTACTAAGGACATTTTCAAGGACGTCGTGAACTTTGTCATAAGCATGTTCATGGGTCTTGGTGCAGTTGCCGCTAATGTTGGTGCAACCATCATCAATATCTTGAAAAAACCTATTGGTGCTGTATCCGCATTGTTCAATGGTGAGTTTGCCAAAGCTGGACGTTTGGCGGCTGAAGCTTTTTCTCCTTCTGATATACTGGGTGAATTGAAGAAAGGAATAGTAGAGACCGGTCACGACATAAAGCAAATATTTAAGACTGACCACATTGGTAACTTTGCCGATGCTGCAACCGGTGCGCTTGAAGGCATTGCTAAACGTGCTATTGTGGCGCAGACTGAAGCTGCTAGGCTAGCTGATGAATTTGAACGAATCGCTGCCATTGAAAAAGACAGGTTTGCTAGAAAACAGCAGAGCAATGATGCTAACAAGCCAAAGCGTAAAGAACTTGATCTTACAGATAAAGACCAGTGGTTGAATCCCGGAAGCACCTCTGATAAAAACCTTTCTGCTGCGGCAAAAAATGTGAAGAGTATAGCCGACGCCGTAGCGGATTACGAAAGCAAACTCAAAGCGCTTAATGCAGCTTATAGTTCTGGAAAAGTAAGCATCCAAGGCTACATGATGGCTCAAAAAGCCCTGCGCGAAGAGCTTCAAGAAATTCAAGACCCTTACGCCTCATTTATGAACTCTTTAGCAAAAGAGAACAATGCTCTCATCAATAGTAGTAAGGCAAATGATGCTCGCGCAGAAGCGCAGGAAAAAGCTAATCAGATGATTCGTGACGGTCATATTGTCACCATGCAGCAAGTTGATGCAATGGCTCAATTGATCGAACAAAACAAGCGTCTTAATGACAGCTCAAGCTTTGAAGGATACATCGCTGGTCTGGATGATTTGGATACAGCTCTTGATAAGGTAACCACGCAAGCTCTTGACGGACTTGCGGATGGTATTGCTGATCTTGTTGTCGATGGCAAAATGGACTTTCAGTCACTTGCCAAATCTATCTTGAAAGAATTCATCAAGATTGGTGTGCATCAGGTATTCAAATCTTTGTTCTCGCCGCAGCAATCAAAAATTTCACCTATACAAATGGGTAACCCCGGCGCCGGTATTCAATCTACGACTGCAATGACCGTATCCGCTGGCAGCGTTGTTGTGAATGGTACATCACTTGGTGCAGGTCTAAACCAGCCCGGCGGTATGACCTCGGCACAACACAACCTTATGAATGGTGGAGCACCTAAGACAGCCGCTCAAGCTATGCAACCCGTCGGCGGAACTCTAATGGGTAGCGGAATGCGTGGCACCATTAGCGGTGGGGGCTTCACTGGCGCAGCACAATCCGTGGCGGGTAATGCTCCTGCTGCCGGATTGACAAAATATGAATTCATAAGTGGGTTGACAAATAGCAACAGAAAAATGTCGCAAGACGTTGCTGGTCTTATAATCCACCACACTGGCGGACGCGGTGATGCCGAAGGCGTGCGAGACGTATTGAATGAGCGTAATTTAGGTGCTCAATATGTCATGGAACGCGATGGTCAGATTAAACAGTTAGTTGCTGACGGTTTTAAAACTTCTCATATGAAAGACGGGCAAGGTCCGGGGCTTGGACTTAACAACAGCAATGCTCTTGGTATAGAAGTTATTGCAAAAGACAATGCCGATTGGACGGAAGCACAAAGAGCGGCGCTTGGACCATTCATTGATGATATGAAAGCCAAAAATCCGGGCATTGGAAACAATGTATTTGGGCATGGTGAAGTGAACCCTCACAAACGTGAGACCGAAGGCATGGTAGGTCTTCAAGATTGGCGCAACCAACAACAGAACAATATGGGAATAGCTGGTGGTGGTGGAATTGACCCTACAACCACAAGCTCGATCACATCAGCTAACCAAGCGTTACAGCAAACTGGTACGCAGATGCAAACCCTTGGTCAAAACGCAACGACAGCTAATCAGCAATTGCAAACTCAAACGCAGCAAGAGCAAATGGCTTCGCAGCAAAAAACACTTGCCACACAGACTGAAACAATGAATGCGCAGCAAAGCGTTATGGCACACCAACAAAACGGTCAGGCTATCCAGATCGCAGGTACAAATGCACAGCAAGCTTCGCCGCAGTTCCAGCAAGCCGGTCAGTCAATCTCACAGGCAGGTCAACAGGCATCGATGGCGGGTTCCAGTGCAGCAATAGCTACGCCGGGCCTTGGTGGCTTTGGTAGTGGTATTTCTAGCCTTATGGGTCCACTGTCACAAGCTGTTCCGGGCCTTGGTCAGTTTGGTGGCGCTATCATGCAGCTCATTTCACAAATGGCTAGTGGCGGCGGTGGTGGAGCTGGCGGAGCTATGGGTCTACTAAGTTTGCTTGGTGGTTTTAAAGAGGGTGGTTTATCAAGCAGCCCTGTTTCCCGTCACTCTATGGCTGCGTCAAGCTTTGCAAGTGCCCCGCATTATGCTGAAGGCACAACCAATACCGGTAAAAATGGTATGGGCGGAATGCCGGCTGTTCTCCACCCGAATGAAGCTGTTATCCCTCTTTCACGTGGGCGCTCTATTCCTGTTGAAATGCCAAAAGATGGCGTTGGTGCTGCTGATGGTAAAGGTGGTAAAGCAGTAAATGTTACTATGAACATTTCAGGTGTAAGTGACGTTGATGGTTTCAAACGCTCTGAAAAGCAGATACAATCTCGTATGCTTGCTTCTGCAAACAGAGCCAGTTCAAGAAACAATTGACTTTAGTTAAAAGATCAGACATAATTGGCTAATCTTTATCACTTTTCACTAAAAAGGTGCATTTTATGCCAGCATTTCACGATGTTCAGTTCCCAACCGCAATCTCTTATGGTTCCGCTGGCGGACCGAAGTTTTCAACGACAGTTTTAATTCTTGGCTCCGGCTATGAGAAGCGCAATATCAATTGGGCTAAAGCTAAAGCTGAATACAACGTTGCCTATGGTGTGAAAGATCGCGTTGACATGGAAGCAGTCGTTGATTTCTTTCATGCGCGTGCGGGTCGAGGTTATTCATTCCGCTTTAAGGATTGGATGGACTATAAAACCGGGGCACAAAACATTGGCGTTGGTGACGGGGCAACAGTTGACTTCCAGATCACAAAAGACTACACGTCCGGTGCCTACACGTATACACGTGATATCACAAAACCTGTTGATGGAACATTGACCGGGGTTTATGTAAACGCCGTACTTCAAACTGAAGGCGCCGGCGCAACTGAATACACTATTGATTATAGCACAGGCATTATCACTTTTGGTGCTTCAGCAATCCCCGCAGCGGCTCACGTTGTCGCGATCACCGAATGTGAATTTGACGTTCACGCCAGATTTGATACAGACCAAATTTCCATCACTCATGATTTTTGGGAAACAATGTCTTGGCCTGATATTCCTATCGTCGAGGTTAGAGAAGCTCAAGCATGAAAACTATTTCTGCATCATTACAGACACACCTTGAAAGTGCTGCGACAACGCTTTGCACTTGCTGGAAGATCACGCGTCAAGACGGGCAAATATTTGGCTACACCGATCACGATTTGAATTTGACAATTGATGGGTTGGTATACAAGTCTGAAAGCGGTTACTTTCGCTCTGCCATTGCATCAAGCTCTGAAACTAATGTGGATAATGTTGACGTCGAAGGCTTTCTTGACGATGCTGAAATCAGCGAAGTTGAATTGCGCTACGGTAAGTTTGACTATGCGACTGTCGAGATTTTTGTAACCAACTGGGCTGACCTGACACAAGGTATTGTAGCGATGCGTTATGGTATGTTTGGTGAAACAGTTATTTCATCATCCGGGTTATTTCGTATCGAGCTGCGTGGTCTCACACAATTATTCTCACAACAAATCGTTGACGTTTACACACCTGAATGTCGTGCAGACTTTGGTGATGAAAAATGTGGTGTGTCATTGATACCAGAACAACATCGAACTGGTTCAATTTATGCACTAAATGATCGCGTTGTGGTTCCAGCTTCCGCTGCCGGGTTCAACACCGACATACGCTTTCCAAACAATGACTTTGAAATCATTCGCCACTCGGCTTCTTTAAATGAGTCAGGTGGTGCCGATGGATATGCTACAAACGAAGATGGTATCACCGGAGAAGTACGCACCGATGATCTTTGGGAATATCGAACACTAACACGTGCTGGTATTTATCAAGACACTATTTTTTACACAACGATGAATGACATTGCCAGTGTATCTGGTGCCGCTCCTTCTAATTTTGTGAATTACTTCTTTAGAATGACTGTTGATCAAGGTACAGATTACATTGACGAAGAAATAACTATTGTTTTACGTCGTGTTGATCTAGCTGGTGCAAGTGATAGTGTAACAATAACTGCGGCCGACCCTGCCTCAAATGATATTGAGTTGACAATTCCTTATATTGCCAATGAGGATTTGGAAGTTGTAATGACAATAACAAACCCAATGGCAAATGGCGCTGCGGTTACTGAATCTGTATTCACTTTCTCTTCAGCACGCTTTCAAGTGGAGACAGATTCATTTGGGACAATCAGCGTACACCCACCAATCTATTATTTTGAGCCACTAAATTCAACGTATACAGAATCCCATTGGTGGGCAGGCGGTTATAGCGCAAGCATTGTCCCGGCGAGTGTTATGGTATCACCGTATCAAGGTGATCGCATGCTCATTGGCAGTACGAACACTGTGGCAACTTGGTATTATTCATATCCAAATGCGGACGTTGACCTTGCTGCAATTACAAATATTGATCTTGCTGACCTAGACGCAGGATTGTATACTTTGAACGCCGGGTATTGGGCAACAGCTATTGGTTATGGCATGCGGTCACGTGTGCGCATTATTTACTATGACACAGGTATGGTGGAAATATCACGAACATGGTCAGACACAATAGACCTTATTTCTTTGCGAAACTGGAAAGAGACTTCTTTTTCAGGTGTCATACCTTCAGGCACGAGATACATTCGTTTTCATATTGGTGCCTATCGTGTATCTGATGCTGAAACAAGCAACATATACTTCGATGCACCTTATTTCAAAATACAAGAAACAGCGTACATCGCTGCCGATGAATTTGATCGCTATGGCGGTGTTGAGTTTAAAGCAACAACCGCAGGAGTGAGTAGCACAACAAGACCTGTGTTTGATTTTACGCTTGGAAACACGACAGCCGATGGAACTGCGGTGTGGACAGCGATCAGTCCTGTTTACACCGCGTCGGACGCAATTACTTCTGTAACCGATACATATACTTTTGTCTGCTCTAACTTGGCTGGAATTTACGCTGACGACTATTTCAATTGGGGCGTTCTCGAGTGGTTAGATGGTGACAACACTTTCTTGTCTATGGAAATAGATGATTATATTGGAGCCTCTGGAACTTTTACCTTTAAACTTCCAATGCCTTATGCTATGGTTATCGGAGACAAATTTAAAGTCCATGCAGGTTGTGATAAATCAAGAACAAACTGCAAGGTGTTCAACAATATTATAAACTTCAGAGGGGAACCCGACGTGCCCGGAAATGACAGATACTTTAAGGTTGCAGGAGTATGACCAGAGACGACGTGGTTGATGCTGCTCGCAAATATATTGGAAGCCGTTTCAGGTGGGGTGGACGCGATCGTGTCAAAGGTATCGATTGTGTTGGTCTACTTGTATTGGTTGGTCGTGAGTTTGGTCAAGAAATAAGTGACCCTCAAAAATACAGACAAATGCACGACACTAAATTGTTTCTCAATACCATTCGCACGCAATCTTTGGAAGCAAATATGCGTGCCTTGCGTCCGGGCAACATTGTTCTGTTGAAGGATGGTGCATTTCCTTTTCATTGTGGTATTGTCGCAAAGCGTGATAATGGTTTGACAATTATTAATTCGAATATGAAGCTAAGAAAAGTTGTTGAACAAGATGCTTATGAATGGCGAGACGCCATCATTGAAGCAAGAGATTTTGTAGGAGTCGTGTAATGGCAATGATGGCTATAGGCCTTGCGGGAGCGGGTGGCGGACTAGGCGGTGCAGGGCTATTACGTCTTGGCATCATGGGTGCATCTATCGCTGGCTCCATGATGGGTGGTGGTCAGCAAGAGAAGAATTCAACAAAGCTTAACGATCTGAAAGTGTCGTCCTCTTCCTATGGTAAAGGCATTCCTCTTGTCTATGGCACGATGCGTGTGACAGGTAATATGTTTTGGGCTACCGACTTCGAAGAAGAACGGACAATCACTAAAAAGGGTGGCAAAAAGACCAAGAGCGGTGACAAGAAAAAGGGTGGTAAAAAGGGTCAGGAGAATTATGAATACTTCGCCAACTTTGCCATGGGTCTTTGCACTGGAGAAGTGAAAGAGGTCTTGAAGATTTGGGCTGACTCCAATTTGATCTACGACAAATATGGTACCGACGAAGATGATGTTGTTGGTCCGGGCTTTTCTACACAAGAAAATGGTGGTAGTGATAAAAAAGGTGGTAAAGGCGGCAAAGGTAAAGGCGCAACCGGAGGTGATTCAGGTCGCTTCAGGTTCCGTTTTTACACTGGCTCTGAAGAGCAACGCAAAGATAATTTCATGGTATCAACGCAGGGTACTGAAAATGTTCCTGCGTTTAAAGGTCTATGCTATTTGATGTTTGAACACTTGTCAGTGACAGACTTTGGTAACCGCACACCTACAATCACTGCTGAAGTGTCAGTTGACACGCGTCGCGGTGTTACAGCTAATCAATTTCAACCGTTAGAATTCTTGAACGACGACACTGCTGCTGGTCTTGGTATTCCTGACCTAAGTTACCCTACGGTGCAAATTGGTACTAAAAGGTTTATCAACCACCGTGATAAAGAATTGCTTTCATATGATATTAGTCCTTCGTCAATACGCTTCTTTGATCTTAACACTCTTGAAGAGACACGCCGTATCGCCAAGTCGGAATTAAAGAGCGGTCAAATCACAAGATTTGGGGTTACTAACCCTATTTGGGAATGGCATGACGCTGCCGATAACGGGGCCTTTCTAGGCGTGTCCGCTATCGGTGATCTTATATACAAAGTCAATCAGGGTAACAACTCAAATCCAATCATAATCTATGATAGCAAGACGCTATACCCATTAGTTAAATGGGGTTCTGCAGACAATAGCACAGGCGTAAGTCTGACCAATATGTTCCAACCAAGTAAGGTGCTTTATTACACCTACCCGGATTTGTTGACAGGTACACCTTTTTGGCAAACGGTGCTGACAAACGCACGTGCCGATATCGTTATATTCAATGAGCGTTATCAGGCTGTAGGCGCTGTCGAGTGTCCTTTCTCTGCGATCTTTAGTGGTGCTGAAGCCCTCATAAGTCCAGTGCAAAATCCTAACGGGTTTAAATATTTGTTGCTCACCGATAGTTCGATCGTCGATGGCTATTCGTTATATTCATTTGTTGACGATGAAGTCTCGTTCTATATGACAGGGCTTGGCGTTGGTACGGACCTCAATCCGGCGCAGTCTGATTATGATTTATTTTATGAGCGTGAGCTGCGTTATGACTTAGGTGAGTCCACCATTACAAGTGTCAGTGTTTTTGAAGTTACCGGAGCAAACTGCTATGGTATTATCGAAACAGTCGAAGGCCCGGCGGAAGAAATGGAAGGTACATTTGCTGTCAAGCTCGACAAAGAGACAGGCAGGTTCGTCTGGCGTGCGAGAGTTTCAAGTAGTTCATCTGCGGTTGCTGACTGTGAATTTCCACCAGCGGTTAGTGGTAACATTTTCTCTTTCATGTTTGCAGATGATGTTTACAACATTGATTTCGCACAAGAGGACGTAACCAGATTCAACTATCCATCCGGTGCCCCGCCGCAATCAGGATTTCAGACATACTATTCTCTTGAAGGTGGTATCATCACGAATGTTGAAGGTTCTGTGTATACAGATTTATCAATGCTTTACGTTGATCGCAAGCAACGCTTTCCTGCTGATCTTCATGGTATCCTGTATGACATTTGCGAGCGTATCGGTTTTGAGCGTTCACAGATTGATGTGACTGATGTTGCAAACGATGAAATAGCTGGTTACATTCTTGAAAGCCCGGTTGAAGCCCGGTCAGTAATTGATCAATTGAGCGATCTATATTTCTTTGACGTTATTGAAAGCGACTACAAAATCAAATTCGTGTCACGTCAAAAAGATGTACCACTGGTTCCTGATTGGTCAATTGTCCAAGACAAACTTGGCGTTGTCGAAGAGGTTGGTGGCGGTTACGAAGTCTTGAAAGAGACACGCTTGCAAGAGATTGATCTGCCATACAAAGTTGACTTTACGTTTATCGACCCAAAGAATGATTATGAAACAAATTCGACATATGTCTCGCGCCCTAAGAAGCCTGTAAAGACAGCAAACACGCGTAACAAGCTTGACGTAAATATTCCGATGGCAATGACTGTCAACGAAGCGAAGACGTTTGCCCACCGCTTGCTTTATGGCGCGTGGACAGAGCGCGTTAGCTATGACATGAAATTGTCATGGGAGTTCCTTGCGCTTGACCCGACCGACGTTATTGAAGTAACGATGGATGATGGATACGTGTTCAATACACGTATTGCACAGGCAGACTTTGGCGTGAACTATGAACTTGATCTTGTCGGGTTCTCTTATAACAATGGCACATATTCTGCGGTTAAGACCGGCGCTGAAGCTGGCAACATTATTACAAGACCAAAGGTTTATTCGCCAAGCGTCAAGGCAATTGCTCTTGATATTCCTTATGCTGTTGATGGTGACGCTGAATCATTGTTCAAACCAGAACTGTATACTGGTATGGGTGCTTATGGTGAAGGGTTCCGGGGTGGTACTGTATTTACTCAAGGCGCTGATGGTGTAGCAAAATATGATGATAACTTTATTGACGATCTTGTTTGGGGACGTATTGCTGCTATTGTGCCAGCACACCCGGCTGGTCACTGTGATATTACAGACGAGACAACCGAACTGATTGTCATTCCAGCTTATGATTTTGAATCAGTAACTGATATGTATACATGGTCTTCAATAGACCCGACACTTTGGCCTAATGAGAGTAATATTATTTGTGTTGGTAAAGAGATAATCAAATTCCGTGACGTGTTGGATAATGCCGACGGGACGTATACTTTGACGCATCTTATACGTGGCGATCGCGGGACTGAAAGCGAGCACGACAAGCACCAAGCGACTGAAGAATTCTTCATACTTAATGAATACTTCAAAGACGACGCTCGCGCAGTGACTGACATTGGCTCGCCGCTTGTATATGCTGGTATGACGCCAGATATTCTGTCAGTACGTTATGCAACTGAAGTGACTTTAGAAGGTCGATCAATGTATCCATGGGCACCGTCGGCTGTGCTACGATCAGACTCTGCTGGTGATACCACTATCACGTGGTCACGTCGTCCACGTATTGGTGGGCAATGGCAGGATGGTACTGGCACAGTTCCAACTGTTGAGGATGCTATCGAGTATCAATTATTCTTACTGGCAGCTCCCTATGACGTTGATACATTTGACCCCGGTGATGCAACCACATACTTGCGCTCTTACACCGAACTAGCCAGTGCAACCGTGACTTACACTGCGGCTGAAAAAGCAACTGATAGTGTAGCTGCACTCGACCCGATACATTATGTGGTCTATCAAGTGTCTGGTTACATAGGAAGAGGGTTTCCGGGAACTGGAACATTGAACTATTATGCGGTTTAATTAGAGCCGTAGGATAAAAACTTTGACTTTGACGCAAAAATACGTCAATATACGTAAAATAAATAGGTGATTTTATGGCTTCTGCTGCTCTTGGTATAACATTTATAACGACTTCGCAGTCGAACAAAGAAACCACTGCGAATGATGCTTTGCAACGTCTTGAAGATGCAACGCAAGAAACTGTGACTGTCGATCTTACAGGATTGACAACGTACACATTCACGGCGACCGAATGGAAAGCAAACTGGCTTCTTATCGGTGAGAACAACTCGGCATTGGTAACCTTTACGTTACCAGCCACAAAGCGCATGTTTGCAATACAGAACAACAGCGCTTACGATTTTGATTTGACCTTCAATGGTTCTACTGTCGTTGAAACAGTCCCACCGGGCGGTATGTGGATAATCTATTCTACCGGCACAGCCCTTGAAGTAATGGTTAAGCAACCAAACATTTTGGTAAAAGATGATACTGGCACATCATACACCTATGCGATAGGTGATGAATATGTTCGCCACAACAATGCGTCAGCTATAAGTGCGACTGTGCCTTTGAACGCAGCGGTGCCTTTTCCAATCGGTTACATCATCACTCTTTTTCAAAAAGGTGCAGGTCAGGTCACGGTAGTCGCAACCGGTGGTGTGACAATAAACACACCTGAAACCCTGTTATTGCGCACACAATATTCAACTGCTTCTCTCGTAAAAGTTGGTACGAATGAATGGGACCTTACTGGGGACCTTGAAGCGGTATAGGGATAAACTATGTCTAAATCTAAAATATCTTTAAAGAATGGTGTTGCTAGTTTTGGTATAACTGTTGGCGATCACGTGGGCGGTCGTCTACCTGCGTGGAATATGGTCATAGCATCAGGTGAGACAAGCACCGATTTGTCAAACTTCCCTGTGCGCATTGAGCTAGGTCAATTGCCTGACAGTTTTTGGACATTCACAAACGATGGTTTGGACGTCCGTGCGACAGTATCTGGTTCTGAAATCCCAACCGACTTGGTTGAGATTGATATGGTTAACAAAAGAGGGACACTATGGGTGAAAGTCCCTACGCTGGCGACCGCCACTGACACCACTATTGTTTTATCAGCCGATGGTGTTAGCACGCGTCCGGCGTCGGGTGCCACTTACGGAATGTATGCCGTTTGGGCCGATTATAAGTGTGTGTATATTCCAAATCAGAGCATTCAGCTAAACAGGTGTAATGGCAACATTGCGTTTTTGACAGGTTCATTCACTGTAGATGAAGTGGCCGGTGTTACCGGTAGATATGGTCTTCAAGCGTCTGGCTCTAATTTTGTAAAGAACAACGATGGTTCTGGTAGATTAATGTGGAGTGTGCCAACCATTTCAAACTCGACCGATGGTGCATTCACCATGTTAACAACACTGCTTGAAGATACCATATCTCAAGCTGCTGTTATGTTTTTTGGCAAATCTGATAACACCACTTTTATTATGCAGATCATTGACAACGGAAATCAACTTGGTGTGTTTCAGACTGACGACAGTTGGACTTATCCATCACAACAAGTTAATCCAATCACGACAGACATGCATATCTATTCCGTGAAGCATAGAGATAGTGGTGCTGGTGGTGATCAATATGGTATGATCGATGGTGATTTCTCTAATAGATCACATAACGCAACCCCCACTGATTTGACAGCTAAAGGATATAATAGATTTATACCCGGCGGTGTAATTAGCGCTGGGGCTTCATCAGACAATGATGGATACCTTGGTTTTTCTTATATGCGTTACGAGTATATGACAGACGCATGGCAAGTCGCTGAACATCGTATGTTGAAAAATCCATACTTTGCAGAGTATGATGGATTGACTACTGTATCTATCGGTTCAAACATTGACGTTTCAGGCGGCACTAGCACTGGCTGGACATTAAGTAATATGATATTGGCGGACATTGCAGTCAATCGTATTCCGAACGCTCCTTATGGAAACTATTACTTCGAAGCAACAAATACGATCGAAGGATATGCCCGTCAGAATATTGACGTATCAGCTTATTCTACAGACATAGATGCAGGTAAATGTTTTATTGAATTTCTTGGTTCTGTTTCTAAAGACTTTGCTGATCTTGATAGTGCTCAATTGTCTGTCAAGTTCCTCAACGGCGCGGCTTCAGAATTGTGGCGAGGTGGTAGTGGTAACGGTTACCCTGCGGCTGACAACTGGATTGAATACCTGATAGGCTTACCTGTGCCAGCTAATACACGTACTATTCGTTTGGAAGTCTTAAGTCAGCGTATTGATGGTTCAAACAGTAACAGTGCTGGTGCATTCGACTTCATTAATTTACTAACTAAGGCTTAACATATGCGTCCTAGAATGACCTGTCTC
>Ga0196901_1000347_pt1 | contig 24704 bp, 27 predicted proteins | sample CB_VirMetaG_FD_169099 | JGI IMG/M metagenome (GOLD analysis project Ga0196901, IMG submission 169099) | Freshwater to marine saline gradient viral communities from Chesapeake Bay - CB_1504_1 Viral MetaG (v3) (version 3) | ecosystem: Environmental > Aquatic > Marine > Coastal | place: USA... | reverse complement strand
CATTATATCTTTTATTATTTATTTTCTTATTACATAGATATTATCAACTTATTATAATATTAAGTCTGTAAACTAGTATGTATAAAAATATAAACATAAATAGTAAATTATATATATATAAAAACGTAAAACATTTTTACTAAAAAATAAAATAAGTGGGGCCCCCGGGTAAAATAAAAGCATTTTGTAAACCGTTGATTATCAATCAGTTAGGGGTATAATACAAATACCCACTATATCTTAACTACTATATACATCCTTCTCCCGCCCCTAATGATATTATACTACGTATAATATCTAGATAGGAGTAATATATTATATAATAGATCCTATATTACATAACAATTTTTAAATTTACTTAATTTTTGTAAATTTTTTAAAAAACGTGTAAGTATACTAAATGTACACTTCACACAAAAAACAAGTATTATGAACGGAGCATATACACCGGGGCTAATGAAAAAAATGACGCACCCGATAACAAAAAAATACAAGAGCTGCGCGCTTAGAAAAATGGAACAAGATGTTAAGGTTGTAGGTAATAACCGTGTTGACAACGTATTAACGTCTAATTGTTACAAATAAAAAATTAAAACATGGCAATAATTTATTCATACCCTGGTTCTACACCTGTTAAAGGTACTGACAGAATACTAGCGTCAGATACCACGCAGACTGGAAATCCAACGATTAACATAACTGTTGACGGTATATATCAGTATATCGCAAGTTTATTTGGTATAGGATCTGGTACACCAGGTACGATGCCAGTATGGGTTACATCTACACAATTAGGTAATTCATATGTAGTTCAAGACGCAACACCGGTGCCTACAACTAAAGCTACAGAAAATATAGAGTTTATTAAAACAATGACAGCAATAGGTGATGCTGATATGTTGCAAAGAGTAAACATAGGGACTGCAGGTACGCTAAATGCTAATCCTTTTCAAGTATATAACACAACTCAATTTTACGGAGATATAAGAGATACAGCGGGTAATATCGGTAACAACACACAAGTATTATCCTCCCTTGGTACAGGAAACGGAGTTGAATGGGTAGATCAATTACCATCAGGTTTAAACTTTAAAGGAACATGGGACGCTGATTTGAATATTCCAGCATTGGCATCTGGTGTAGGTGTGAATGGCGATTATTACATTGTAGGAACAGATGGTACTACAAACCTAGACGGAAATAATTCTTGGCAAATAGGTGATTGGGCTATATTTAATGGTACTGTATGGCAAGAAATAGATAACCAAAATATATTCTCAGGTTCAGGTACAGCAAATACTATGACTAAATGGACTGGTGCTAATAGTCTTGGTGATAGTACTTTAACTGACGATGGTGTCACCCTTGCTTCTTCTACAAATGTTTTATTTACAGGAACAACAAATGATTTAGGTGTAGTAGCTGGTACAAATCAGTTTTACGGATTAAACTATTTTTATCAAAACATTAGAGTTGATGGAGAGGTTAGAGACGCTGCAGGCACTGCAGGTACTGCTGGTCAAGTGCTATCATCTACAGGAGCAGGGCAAGTTGCTTGGATTGACGCATCTTCTGCTGCTGGTGTAATTGGTGGTAGTGGTACTTTAAACACAATACCTAAATGGACGCCTAGCGGTACAGAGTTAGGAAACTCAAGAATAACTGATGATGGCTCTGTAATAACTTTAGATAGCGAGGTTGTATTAGGAAACAACGCTGCAGATGTAATTAAAATTATAGGTGAACTTAATGTTAAAGAAAATTTAGTAGATTCAGCAGGTTCATCAGGTTTATCTGGTTACGTGTTAAAAAGTACAGGCTCTCAAGTAGAGTGGGTTAGTCCTTTAGCCGGTACAGATGGGTCTAGAGCTTTAAGTGTAACTGTTGATTTTAATGAGTTAGGTAATTTAGCTACAACTCCAAAAGTACTTATTCCAGCACAAGGAGCAGGAACAGTAATAGAAATACTTGGCGTAGCGTTTAAATATGACTATGCTACAGTAGTATATGACTTTACAGCAGATCTAATAGTTTGTCCAGATGGTTTTATTGGTAACACAGATACTTATCAAGCGGTATTTAAGCAATCGCTTATAAATGGCGCAGGTGATATTTACCAAGGAAATGAATTAGGTGCTTTAACATATGCTGGAAAATTAATGAAACCAAACACAGCAATGGTACTTACTACACCAGGAATAGATCCAACTCAAGGAGATGGAGGCATGAGATTAAATATAAGATACAGAGTCCTAGACGTAAGTACTTGGACTGTTATAACAACATAAATAAAAATAAAAATGGCAATTATACCAAGCTCAAGAGGTACTATGTTTTATGATCCACAACATAGATTATACCAAACTTCTAATCAATCAAACATGAATGATACGGATCAAATATATACCATGCAGGATATTAAAGACACTGTTGCTGAAGTTTCAAGTAACTCAACTGTTATAGTAAGTTCTAATGGTACAAGCGATGAAAATGGAGTAGCTTTGCTAGCAGCTTATGATGAAGCTAAAGCAAAAATAACAACAGCTGAAAATATACAAGCTTACACAACATACCCGTTTGAAAGTTGGATGAATCAAGGAAACGGTATTTATCAATTTTTGTTTACTCCTAATCCAGGCCTTGGAGATACACCTTTAAATGTTCCTTATGAATGGACAGCTGATTTCGGTGATGGAGTTAAAACATATACTATTATAGTAACTCAAAGGTTGAGTAACCAAAACTTTAAATTTCGCGTTAGTTTAAATGGAGTTTATCAAACCAGCTTAACGTTTCCTAATATTAATACTCAAGGATTTCCAGTAAGAGAAGTACTAACAAATGTAACAACTTTAATTATTGGACCTGGTACATACAACATAGCTTCTGACTTAGAACTTGATGGTTTGGTAAATGTAGTAGGTATAGCTAAACAAGAAGAAATTGTTAAAATTACTGGAAATGGAGTACATGTAAAATCAGGAGCGAACAACTCAATATATCCTATAGTTGTAGGAGGTTTTACAACAGATGGTATTTGGATGGAAAGCAACTTGCCTTATATTACATATAGAGAAATAAGATCTACTCAAGCGGGAAGTTTTCAAATGAAAAATTATGGAGCAGGATCAGTAGATGGAACTTTTATAAGATGTGTGTCTAGTTTTGAATCTTTTGGATCTGGAGATGAAGACACAGTGCCCACAGGTGTATCAGCAGATGGAACATTTGTAGAGTGCCAAGCGCGTTCAAGTTTTGGCTGTAAACAAGCTGATTCATCTGGTTTATATATTAGATGTAACAATCCTGGAAGTTATATAGGAAATACTGATGATAGTAGATTTCATCAACTTAGTTATACTTTTGGATATTATGCGGATATATTTAATGGTTATTTAATTGATTGTGGTGGAGACTACCAGGTTTTTGGTGCTCTTGCAAATGATATTGGAGCTAATTTTATTAATTGTACAGGAGGTCAAAGAGCTTTTGCGTACAAAGCAGTTACAAATGATGGTCAATATGTTAATTGTACAGCAACATCGAGTTACGGTTTTAGTGGAGTTGCGAAAGGTGATCATTCAGGCGCGTTGTATGTAAATTGTACAGCATTACAACCTTCGGGTGCTTTTGCTTTTGGAGCTCCTGATCAATACGGAATGTCTACTCCGTGTGAAGCTACTTTTATTAATTGTACTTCAACTGGAGCGTATCCTTTTGGCGGCGGACCATCTTATTATTCATTAAAAGAATGCCATGCGAAAGTATTAAATTGTTTTGCAATAGGACAAACCAATGGTGATTTCCCCGCTGTTGCTGGTAATGGAAAAATTAGAAACTCAATAGACCCTACATATACTGTAGTAAATTATGGATAACATGGAAAAAGAATACTCATTAAGAAAAAACACTTGGCAAATATTTGATAAAGATCAAAAAGCGTGGATAGACGTATCAGATACATCTAATCTAGTTAGTATATACGAAGCACTTTTAGACGCTCGTGAAATAAATAAAGACGAAATTCAAGTACAAGGTTGTAGATTTACAGAGGACCAAAATGGTTCTTATAGAGGTTTTATAAACTTTATAGACGAAAAAGGTTGGAACAAAATAACATTATAAAAAAAATAAACAAATGGCAAATATCCCTTTAAATTATAAACTTTCGTGGTACGATCCTTCTCAACCAGGAGGAGTTGTTACAACACAGAACGACAATGTCAACACGGCTACAACAGCTGCGACACAATATACAATGCAAGACATAATTGATACAGTAGCATTTGACGCTGGATCAGTAGAAAAATCAGGAACACCTGCGGACGGATGGAACACCAGATGGACTTCTTCAGATAAGATAGGAGGAGAATGGAGTATTGATTCTGGTCCTCTTGGTGGTTTTCCTGGAAACCCAATTGTTAAAGGTTATAGATCAACTATTCAATGGCCTACAGATAGAGGGTTTTTTAGTAAAGGTGCAGTTTGGATGACAGGCTATCCAATAGGTGATATGGATCCTTGGTTAGCTAAAAACCCAGATGATTGTAGAGATTTTTTAGCACTAGAACTTTGTGGTGCTGGTCCTGGTGCTGATGTACCATTTGATTTTACGACAGTAGCTAACAGATTTGCTGATAATGTAGTAATAGCAAGTAAGTTTGTACAACAAGGTTTAACAGACACAGGTACATTTAATAGAGAAAACGTAATTATTGGAGCAGGAACAACTGGTGAGGCTATTAAAGGTAACAATTGCCAAGAAAATGTATGGATAGGTTATTCTATGTGGGATGATGGTTCTGCCCCAGATGGATTAGATAGAGCTCAGAGTTCTACAGTTATAATAGGTTCTAACGCTTTTGGTAAAGGAGCAGAAGGTAATGGTCAATTACAATACGGTGTTTATTTAGGAAGAGAAATTGGATCTGAAAACACTGTGGATTTAGATTCTAAGTTTAATGTTCACATTGGATATAGAGCTTCAGGTGGACATGTGTATGGTGGTAGTAATGTTTGTATTGGGTATGCTAGTGGTAATGATCTTGATGGAACTTTACAACAATATAACACAATGGTAGGAACTTCAGCGGGTCTTGAGCATACTAGTGGAGATAATAATACATTTATAGGTTACCGTAGTGGACCGGCTAATAACGCTGCTTCTGGTGGTAACAACAATACTTGTTTAGGTAATGGCGCTCAAATATCTGGAACCGCTGTTAGTAATGAAATTGTTTTAGGTGACGCTAGTGTAAGTGTTTTAAGATGTGCTCAAAGTTCTATATCTGCATTATCTGACCGAAGAGATAAAAAAGACATAGTAGAATTAGATGAAGGTCTACAAACAATAATGTCTTTAAAACCTAAAAAATTCGTTTGGGATCCTAGAGAAGTAGAAGTAAAAAAACAAGTTATAATAAAAGACGACGGTAGAGAAAAAGAAGAAGAAAGAGTAACAGAACTTGTAAAACCAGCTAGCGCAGGAGTTAAAGACATAGGTTTTATAGCGCAAGATCTTCAAGAAGTAGATAATGATTTCTTAAGATTAGTATATGATGCTAATCCTGATAAATTAGAAGCTAGCTATGGTAGATTAATTCCTGTATTAGTAAAAGCCGTACAAGAATTATCTGCTAAAGTTACAGCATTAGAAAATGCATAGTAAAATAACACTTTTACAAGTGATTATATAAATATACCTGCTCGGTGAGAGCAAAACCAATTATTAATTAAAACCAAAACCAATGACGTTTTATTATTCGACTAGAACGTGGAATAGTCAACCACAAGTATCCGAAGACCAAATCAAACTTTGGAAACATCTTTCAGAAAAGAAAAACTGGAGGATAACACAATTACCTAACGGTTTTTATCAAACGGAATATAAAGACATTGATTGTCCTTGTAATCCAAATGAAGATCATTGCTGTGAAAAATGGCATGATGTCACAAGAAGAGAAACTATAGACGGAGCAGAGGCTGCTATTGATGGATCAGTAGATCACTATGCTAAAAAAGTAGATTTTTTAAAAGGACCTAAGGTAGTTAAAACCTTTGATTAATATCTAAACCAACAATAAAATTAAATTTAATTATGTCAGAAAAACTTGTAAAGAATCTTAACTTTGGAGCGGAAGCTCAAGATAAGATATTAAATGGAATAGATAAACTCACAAACGCTGTTAGCTCCACTCTTGGGGCTAACGGTAAGTGTGTTATTCTAGAAGATCACTTAGGTAAACCAACCATAACAAAAGATGGTATAACAGTAGCTGAAAGCATAACGCTTTTAGATCCAGTTGAAAACATGGGCGCTGCTCTAATAAAAGAAGCAGCTCGTAAAACTGTGAAAGAAGCTGGAGATGGTACCACAACAGCAACAGTACTTGCTCATTCAATTTTACATTTAGCAACTAAGCATGAAGAAAATAATGTAAGATTTTTAAAAACAGGTATTGATTCAGCTGTTAATAAAACAATAAAATACTTAGACAAAATAAGTATACCTGTTGTAGATGATATGGTTAAACAAGTAGCTACAATATCTGCTAATAACGATAAAGAATTAGGTGATAAAATTGGTGAAGCTTTTTTATCAGTAGGAAAAACAGGTGTAGTTGCTATGGAAGAATCTAATACTCCAGATACGTATATAGAAATAGTAGATGGTATACAATACGATAAAGGTTTAAAAAACATGAGCTTTGTTACTGATCAAGCAGGTAAAAAAGCAGAGTTAGCAAAACCATTAGTATTAATTGTAGAATCTAAAATTGAAAACATTAGAAAAATACAAGCAGTATTAGAACACGTTATAAAAACAAATAGACCTTTGTTTATTATTGCTGACACAGACACAAAAGTATTAGCAGCTTTAGCAATGAATAAAATAAAAGGTAATATAAAAATAAATATAGTTGATGCTCCAAATTTTGGTGTAACTAAAAAACAAGTATTAAATGATATTGCTATGATGACTGGAGCTACAGTTATTAACGAGCATTTAGGCGATGATTTAGATTTAATACAGCCAGAGCATTTAGGCGAGTGTGTTAAAGTTACAACAACTGAACATGAAACTATTATACAAGTCGCAGGTGTTTCAGATCAAGTGCAAAACGTTATAAAGCAGGTGAAAGAAGATATAGCTAAAGAAACAAAACCTGGAAGTATAACAAGATTAGAAAAAAGATTAGCATTACTATCTGCTAAAATAGCTAATGTAAAAGTTGGCGCTAATTCAGATGTTGAATTAAAAGAAAAGAAAGATAGGGTTGAAGATGCAATTTGTGCTACAAGAGCCGCGATAAAAGAAGGTATAGTTCCAGGTGGAGGTATAGCTTTATACAATGCTTCGTCAAAAATTAAGGCTGCAAATAAAGCTGAACAAATATTGTTAGATGCAGTTAAATCACCGTTCAATATTATATTATTAAACGCTGGTTTGTCTAACAGTAAAAAATTAATTGAAGGTGAAGGCATAGATGTGGTTACGGGAAATATGGTAAACATGATTGACAATGGCATTATTGATCCATTGTTAGTTACGAAAAGCGCTTTAAAAAACGCGGCCTCTGTAGCTACTACTATTTTATCAACTGATTGTGTAATTAATAATATAAGAGTACATGAAGGCGATAGGAGATAATTTGATTATTACACCTATGGAACAAGGTGTAGAAAAAACAAAAGGTGGTTTGCTTTTAACACATAGCCAAAGAGAAGATATTAGATTTAATAAAGCTAAAGTATTAACTCATGGTGAAGATGTAAAAGGTATAAATGAAGGAGATGAAATATACTTTGACAGAAGAGCTGGTCACAAAATAGAAATAAATAAAGATACATATCACGTTATAAAAGCAAGAGACGTGGTCGTTGTTTTATGAAAAAGCTAGATGCAAGGCAAATTAAAGACTTGTCCTTGTTAAAACATTACCGTATAATACGCAAATGGGCTTGTAAAAACAACGGCTTAACTGATGCAGAATTAGAGTTATTAATATATCTAGACTGTATAGGTTTATTTACAAAACATGATTTTGAAATAGGTACGTACTCTTATAGTTGGAATAATAGAAGATGGGCTAAGTTAAAACAGAATGATTGGATTGTTGTATGGCGACATAGAAATAGAACAACTCAAAAATATAATATATATAAAGTTTCATTTAAAGGCCAACAACTTATAAGTAGAATGTACCGTATCATGTTAGGTGAGGAAGATATACCAACCAGCGTGAGAAGAAATAAAATAATGAAGGGTGATAGTTATATAAACAAAGTGCTACAAACTTCAATTAATAACGTAAACAAAGATAAATCAAGATGGCTGAAGGAAGTATAAGATATGATTTTCCAAAATCAAGCAATAAATATGTTAGCGAACCTGTCTCAATAGATAGTAATGCTGACGGTGACACTCCAGTTAATGATATGACTACTTTAACAGGTGATGATCTTATTTTAAAAGGTAGGGAAAACGCTAGGTCTAGAACTGGTTTATCTAGTTTAGAAGCAAAAGTAAAAGCTTTAGAAGAGCAAGGAGGAACTTCTAATCCAGCATACGTTAGATTAAAAGCTAAGCTTGACAAAAAAAATTTAAGAAGACAAGCAAGAGCTGCTAAAAAAAATATAAGAAAATTTGGAGCACAAGCTGATTTAGGAGCTACAAACTTTATGGATAATATAGATGCTGGCTCTGTTGGTGAAACACAAAGTAGAGTTAAAAAAAGATTTAAAAAATTTTTAGATAGAACAGATAACACAAAACTTTTTAAAGATTTATCAACAACTAGAGATATTAATATAGCAAAAGAAAAAGAAGAAAAAGCTAAAATAGCTAGGGAAAATCAAGCTAAATTAGAAAAAGAAAAAACAGATTTTAAAAACAATGTTTTAGCAGATCCAAAACTTGAAACTCCTGATTACAATGCTATTGAAAAAAGAGGTAGACCTTTTATAGCTCACACTAATTCAATTACAGCTGGTCAACCTATTCGTAAAATGTTAAAAAACTTTAGATAATGCCTTATCAAGATTGGTACACAACAGCAACAAACGCGGCTAGTAATCAAGGATTACCACCAGCATTAGTTCCGCCAACAGGTAGTTTTATAGCACCACAAAGACAACCACTTGTACCTATAAATGCAGAGCCAGTTGGTGAAGTTCAAAATACAAATCAAAGCCAACAACCAAGTACTTTTGCTGGCTCTAGTTTAAGAACAGCTGGAAGATTTGAAAAATCTAATGCATTTGTAAATCCAATGGATATTAACAGAGCTATTACAGGAGGCGCTAGTAACGATATAGTAACAGAACGTAGAACAATACCACAGCGTAGTATGGGTGGTAAGGGCGGAACAAACACAATGTCACAAGAGCAAATGATGCCTTATGATTATCAAACAGAATCAAGAGTAGGTGATCCAATGGAAAGTCTATATTCTTCAACATATAAATTATAAAATATGAGCACAAACAAAAATCAATCAGGACAACAGTGGATATGGGAAGGACCATTAGATCCATCAGGAATGCCAATGGGTAAAGGTAATAGTAGAAATAGTATGAAACTAAAATTAGCTTCTCCTGCAATGGGTGCTTGTTGTCAACCAATTACAGAAGTAGCGAAAAGAGGTTAATAAAAAAAACTTAAATGTCAATGTCAAACTTTACATCAAATCAAGCTAGTTATGCAATAGACGTAATACCTAGCGACACTATAAATATTCCACAGCCATATATAGTGGTTTCAAGCAATAACACGGCTGTTTCAGCTGATGAATTAATAGACGGTACTAAAGACTTTGTAGAACTAGGCGTGTCTCAAGGAGACGTAGTATACAACGTAACTGATGGAACTATTGCTACTGTAACAAGTAGAATTAGTGCAACTGTATTAAAACTAAGTGCTAATATATTCACGGCAACTCCTAAGTCTTATGAAATTTATCAAGGTAATCCTAAACCTAATTCTTTTTTATTATACGTAGGTGCAGCTGGTGATGTTTCTATTGAAACTTCTGCAGGAAAACCAGTGGTATTAAAAAACGTAGGTAATGCTTCTTTTATTCCAATTAATGTAAGTAGAGTAAATGCAGCAGGAACAACAGCTTCAGATATAATCGCTTTATTATAATACAGCATGTCATCAATATTAGGTACTTCAAATGCCATATTAGGTTTACCAGTAGATCCAGGCTCAGGTAGTTCACCAAGTGTAGACTTTATTATAGCTGAAAACGGTGTAGACTTTTTTATTGCTGAAACTACAACACCTTCACTAAAGTTTATGATAAAAAATCCATAACAAATGGCAAATATAAAATTCTCACAATTTACAGTCGGTAACACAGAATCAGATATAGACTTTGTAGTAGGTTACAAGGGAGCTAATAATATTCAAATATCTCCAGCTAATTTATTGTCAGCAACACTAGCAGGTTATTTACCACTTACTGGTGGTACAATGACTGGTAATATAAAATATAACAGCGGTGTAAGAGCTCAGTTTGGAAGTAGCAGTAATGCAGAAATATTATTTAATGGTAGCAACTTACTTATGTCTACTTTCACAGGAGATATGCTTATCACTAACTATGCTGATGATAAAGATATTATATTTCAATCAGATGATGGTTCTGGTGGTGTTACTGAATATTTTAAGTTAGATGGTGGCAGTAGTAGAGTATTATTTTCAAAAAATCAATGGCTAACTGATAATGTAAAAATTTTATTAGGTAATAATGATGATTTAAAAATATATCACAATGCTGTAAATTCTGTTATTGAGAGTGATACTGGTAATTTAGCATTAATTAATACTGCTGACAATAAAGATATATTATTTCAATCTGATAATGGTTCTGGTGGAACAACTACATATTTCTATTTAGATGGAAGCATTGTTGAAAATAGATTTTCTAAAGCTACAAGACATAGTGATAATATAATAGCTAAGTTTGGTGACGCTAATGATTTAAACATATATTCTAATGGTTCAAACTCTTATATTGAAAATTTTAATAATGATTTTATAATATCAAATACTGCTGATGATAAAGATATAATATTCCAATCCGATGATGGTAGTGGTGGAGTAGAAACATATTTCTTTTTAGATGGTTCTAACCAAAGAAATATTTTTTCTAAAAATGTAGGATTAGGAGATAATGTTCTAGCGCTATTTGGAAACGGAAATGATATGCAACTATTTCACGACGGCGTTCAAAGTCAGATACTTAACCTTACTGGTAATTTAAGAATAAGAAACTTTTCTGATAATTCTGATATTACTTTTGAATCAGATGATGGCTCAGGAAATACAACTACATATTTTCAATTAGATGGAAGTTCTACAAGGGTTGATTTTTTAAAAAATATTAGTATTGCAGATAATGTACAATTAAACCTTGGAGATAGTGATGATTTAAGATTAATACACACTGGTACTGGTGGTTTTATACAAAACTTTACAGGAGATTTACAAATACAAAATAATTCAGATGGTGATGATATTTTATTTAGATGTGATGATGGATCAGGTGGATTAACTACATATTTTTATTTAGATGGTAGTTCAACAACAACAGTCTTTAGCAAAAATACAAGATACCTAGATAATGTAGAATTTAGGCTTGGTAGTGGCTCTGATTTTAAAGCATATCATTCTGGAACAAATACTGTATTGCAAAATATTACAGGAAATTTAACAATACTTAATTCTGCAGATGATTCAGACATTATTTTCCAATCGGATGATGGTAGTGGTGGAATAGCTACATATTTCTTTTTAGATGGCAGTAAAGCAGGTCAAGGAGGTGGTAGATTATTTACTAAATTTCCTGATAATAGTACTTTAAGTTTTGGAACTGATCTTGGTGATTTACAAATATATCACGATGGTAGTAATAGTTATATTACAGATACTGGCACCGGTAATTTAAATATACAAGGAGATAATTTATTATTAAAAAGAGGAGACGGAAGTCAAACTTATTTACAAGCTTTAACAGGTAGTTCTGTTTCTTTATACCACGCTGGTAATAAAAAACTTGAAACTACAAGTAGCGGTGTTAATGTTGTAAGCGGTACAGTAGCAGGCTCAACTCATAGATTAAGTGTAGGTAAAGTTGCTAGTAATATAGGTAATCAAAAAAGTATTTTAGAATTAGTAGAAAATACAAGTGGTAGTGATATGAATTATGGTTTTTCATTTACTACTGATGGAGATGGAAGTAACAATTTACTTATAAGAAGACATAATAATAATACTACTGGTGCAACAGTAATGACTATTAATAGAAATGATGATAATGTAACTTTTGCAGGTAATTTAAAAGTACAAGGAGTTTCAGAATATGCAGACAATACAGCGGCTATTGCAGCTGGATTGACAACGGGACAACTATATAGAACAGGAGATTTATTAAAAATAGTACACTAATGGCAAATATAAAGTTTTCACAATTTACAATAGAAACCGCGAAAGCAGATGTAGATTTTTTAGTAGGTTATTCTGGCCCAGACAACGTACAAATATCACCTACAAATTTATTAGCAGATTATCCAACTGGTTCTGGAGCTGCAGGTCAAGTAACTTTTTTTAGTGCTGCTTCTACAGTAACTGGAGATAATGATTTTTATTGGGACAATACTAATAAAAGATTAGGTATTGGTACTACTAGTCCTACTAGAAACCTTGTAGTTAGCGGTGTAGGTTCTAGTGCTTCAACTTATATCAAAATTTTAGGAGATACATCACAGGAAGCAATTTTAGAATTACACGCAGATAATGACGCACCTGGAGATAGATGGAGAATTGCAGCAAGCAACTCATCAAAATTACAAATTAGAAGTAATGGATCTAATGTACTTTCAGTAACTTCATCTGAAAATGTAGGTATTGGAACTGCTAGTCCATCTGCTAAACTACATGTAGAAGGGAGTTTTATTTCTAGTGGTATATCGCAATTAGGTACTACCGGAGCTAATGTATTATTAACATCTTCTAGCGCGGGTAAAGTTGGTATTGGAACTTCTAGTCCTGCACAAAAGCTAGACGTTGTTGGTAGAGTTAGAGCAAGTTATGACGCTGATAATTATTATGAAATAGGTGCATCTAGCAGCGGTGGTTTCGTAGTAGGAAGAAGCGGTGGTGTAGAAATGGTAAACATTAGAACTTATGGTAATTCACATTTCAACGGAGGCGCTATTGGAATAGGCACTACTTCGCCGACAGCTATGTTAGACGTCAGAGGTGGTAGTACAGGTAATAATGATATAGACAGAAATGTAAGGTTTAAAGCATCTAATGGTGAAAAAAGATTTGATTTTTATATAGGTGGTACAGGAAATGCATCAATTTTAGATATGTATAGTTCTGATGGCACTACAAAAGGCGTACAAATTGCATCTGGGGGAACTACATATTTCAATGGTGGCAACGTAGGTATTGGAACTAATAATCCTACAGAAAAACTTCAAGTTAATTCTGGTGATATTCTTATAAATAATAGCACAATTTCTTCTTTAAAATCAGGCGGTTCTTTATATATAGATTTAAACACCTTTGGTAGTTATAGTGGTAGAAACTTTAGAATTTCAGATAATGGTACTTCTTTAGTAAATGTTAAGCAAACCGGTGAGGTTGGAATAGGAACTACTAGTCCTGGTGTGCCTTTAGATGTTGTAGGTCTTATACGTACTACTACAAGTTTTGTAGGTAATGCTTGTATTGTAAATAACGTTACTTCAGCAACATCTGGTGGTAGTATTTTTTTTAAAAATAATAGCGGTGTAGATCTAGCAACTTTAGCAGACAATGGCAACGTAGGTATTGGAACTACTAGTCCTAGCGCAAAACTTACAGTTGCTAGTGGTGATGTTGAAGTTACTTTAAATACTAAAGGTATAATATTAAAATCACCTGATGGAACAAGATATAGAATAACAGTGGCTAATGGAGGTAGTTTAACATCTACCGCATTACCATAAAAATAATAATAATTTAAAACTAAAACAATGGGACATGGATACACGGGTAATCACCCAAGATACACAATGATTCACGACAGAGAATTAATTTACGATGCAAAAAAACAATTGCACAGAGCTGACAAATCATTACACGCTTATGATGACAAAAAGCATGCTGCTAAAAGTTATGGCGAGAAAAATAAAGCTGTAATGTCTTATAGTAGCGAAGCTGATAAAGCAGCTGCTATGATGCTTCCGGGTAATATACATCCACTAAGTAAAGTTTATGGAAAAGTTAGAAACCTAGAAACATATATGCCAGTCGATAATAGAGCTGCAGCTAAAAAATTAAATAAAGGCGGCGAAAAAATTGATGCAATGGGAGATGGCGATGGTGATGTAGATGCTAATGATTTTGCTATGATTAGAGAAGGCGCTAAGAAAAAAGGATGTAGCTATAAGAGATAATGGCTTTTAAAATAAACCCACCATATCATATTGATAACACGCCGATATATAAAGTTGATTTTAAAGATGGTGCTGTTCACGGTGTTACTTTAAACACAGGGGCAATTGTTATAAATAGGCATTTACCTACTGACGTAGAGTCCCAGACTGTTAGTCATGAGATGGTTCATGTAGATCAAATAAAACGCGGTGATTTGTCTTATGATGATAAATATGTTTATTGGTGTGGTAAAAAATATCCAAGATCTAAAATGAAAGAAGGTGATAAAAATTTACCTTGGGAAAAAGAAGCTTATGCAAAACAAAAAAGAATTTAAAGACACAACAGTTGGTAAATTATTATTTGGAGCAGCGTCAGTTGTAAACCCAACTTTAGCTAATGTATTAAAAGGAGTAACATCTCCTCAAGAAGCTATAGCTGAAATTACAAAATCTCCTGCGCCAGTTGAAGATAAAATTAAACTTCAACAATTAATATTTGATCAACAGAATAAAGAAATAGAGGCCATTACTTCAAGATGGAAAGCAGACTCAATGTCTGATTCTTGGATGTCTAAAAACGTAAGACCATTAGTTTTAATATGGTGTATTGTTATATTTTCATTTGCTGGAATATTAGATAGCGTAGAAAGTATACCTTTTACAATACATGATAATTGGAACTCTACTTTTGAGAATGTTATGATGGCCGTTGTATTAGCCTATTTCGGAGGACGCACGACAGAAAAAGCAACTAGTATATTTAAAAAGTAAAATACTAATAAAATAAGTGACTATAATTAAGTAAACAATTATTAAAATTAAATAAAAATTAAATTATGAGTGAAGAAATTAAAAAAGTTAAAGAAGAAGATTTAAAAAAGATTCAAGAAAACCAAAACCAAATGGCTCAAGTTATAAATCAAGTTGGCGCTATTGAAGCACAAAAACAAGATTTATTAACTCAAGTTCCAGCAATTAGAAAAGCAATGGACGAGTTAAAAGTTGAGTTAGAAAAAGAATATGGTAAAGTAAGTATTAACTTAGCTGATGGTACTTATGAAGAGATTCCAGAAGAAACTCTTAAAAAAGTAGACTAATGGATTCTAATATAAGAAAAATCAGTATTGGCGCTGATTATAAAAATGATGCGATGCATTATTCTATAGGTCAGCAAGTTTATGGAGGACATGAAATACATTGTATAATGCTTGATGAATCTGATAGTTCTTATAATATTTATATAAAGAAAAACGATGAGGTATTGCCATGGAAGAAGTTTAATTCTAACATGGCTATATCTGTCGAATATGATTTAGAATATTAATGAGAAGTATTCAAAATTTTATTATATCACCTCTTAATAATAGATATGAAAATGAAATTAAAATTGGTGATAAAAAATTAATTATAAACACTTCAATAGAAGAGTTTGAATTTATAAGTAGATTTGCTAAAGTAATAGCAACGCCTACAGCTTACGATACAGATATTAAAGTAGGTGATATAGTTATAGTGCATCATAATATATTTAGAAGATGGTACGATCAACAAGGTGATGAGCGTAATTCAGCTTCTTACTTTAATGAAGACTTGTATTTTGCTGCGCCTGATCAAATATACTTATATACAAATGATGGTAATTGGAAAACGTTTGGTGATTATTGTTTTATAAAACCAATTAAAGACAAATATTTAACTGGTGTAATAAAATACAACAATAAACAATTAGCTAAAAAAGGCGTAAACACCGGTGATTTAGTTGGTTATCCACCTAAACGTGAATGGAGGTTTTTAATTGATGAAGAACTTTTATATTGTATGAAATCTAAAAACATCTTTGCTAAGTATGAATACAAAGGAGACGAAGTTGAATATAATCCACGCTGGGCAAAAAGCGGTGGAAGAATTAATAAAGGTAGCTAAAGAACCTATTGTTGATTCAGATGATGATATATCAGCTGACAGATTAAAAAATGCAGCGGCAACTAAAAAGCTTGCTATATTTGATGCTTTTGAAATACTTAATCGTATACAAGAAGAAAAAGATATGTTAGAGGATAAGCCTAAAAAAGAAACTAAAAAAGATACTTTTAAAGGTTTTGCAGAAGGGAGGTCTAAATAATGTATCAGCAAACTTTATACAAAATAGTAAATGATCATATAAACCCTAAGACTATTAAAAAATATAATAAGTCTAAAAAATGGGAATATGGTTATAATAAAGAATTTGATATAGTAATTATAAGTAAAGATGGTACTATAGGCGATATATATGAAATACAAAATTTAAAAATAGCTTTACCTAAACCTAAAGATGTTTATAAATTTAAAAGTAATACTTGGGATAGATTTGATTATCCTAAAGAATTACAAAAAATAAAAACTGTTTTTGATTTTAAACAGTACCCACAAGATTTTAAAGAAAAATGGTATGATTACATCGATAATGAATTCACTCGTAGAGAAGAAGGTTTTTGGTTTTATAACAAAGACGTTCCTACTTACATTAGTGGTACTCATTACATGTACTTGCAGTGGTCTAAGATTGACGTCGGGAAACCAGATTTCCGTGAATCAAATAGATTATTCTTTATTTTCTGGGAAGCTTGTAAGGCAGATTCACGATCCTTTGGGATGTGTTACCTTAAGAATAGGAGGTCCGGGTTTTCTTTCATGGCCTCAGGAGAGGTGGTTAACTTGGCAACCATATCAAGTGACTCCAGGTATGGTATATTATCCAAGTCTGGACCTGACGCGAAGAGTATGTTCACAGATAAGGTGGTACCCATATCCGTTAATTACCCCTTCTTTTTCAAGCCGACCCAGGACGGAATGGACCGTCCAAAGACCGAGCTTGCCTACCGTGTCCCAGCCAGTAAATTTACCAGACGTAAACTTACCAGCACCGCCGACGAAACCTTACAGGATCTCAAGGGATTGGACACCACCATCGACTGGAAGAATACCGGTGACAACTCCTACGATGGGGAGAAGCTCAAACTCCTCGTCCATGATGAGTCGGGGAAGTGGGAAAAGCCCAATAACATCCTCAATAACTGGCGTGTCACCAAGACAACCTTACGATTAGGTAGTAGAATAGTTGGTAAATGCATGATGGGTTCAACTTCAAATGCATTAGATAAAGGAGGTAATAATTTTAAAAAATTGTATTATGATTCCGATGTTACAAAACGAAACGCCAACGGACAGACTCGTTCGGGACTCTATTCTTTGTTCATACCTATGGAATGGAATTACGAAGGATACATTGATTCTTATGGATTACCTGTATTCGATACACCTAAAGAAAAAACGATCGGCCCTGATGGGTATGAAATAGAATTAGGTGTAGTTGATTATTGGAACAACGAAGTAGATGGATTAAAAGGAGATCAAGATGCTTTAAATGAGTTTTATAGACAATTTCCTCGCACGGAAAAACACGCATTTAGAGATGAAACAAAATCTTCTTTGTTTAATTTAACTAAAATATATCAACAAGTTGATTACAACGAAGAAATGTTATTAACTTCTCCGTTGGTTACAGCTGGTAATTTTCAATGGGAAAATGGTATACAAGATAGTAGAGTTATATTTTCTCCTAATAAAGAAGGTAGATTTAAAATATCTTGGGTTCCACCTATTAATTTACAGAATAATGTTATAGTAAAAGGAGCTGTTAAATATCCAGGTAATGAACACATGGGAGCTTTTGGTTGTGATAGTTACGATATTTCTGGAACGGTAGACAATAAAGGATCAAAAGGATCTTTACATGGTTTAACAAAATTTAGTATGGAGGATTGTCCTCCTAATCATTTCTTTTTAGAATATATAGCTAGACCACAAACAGCTGATATATTTTTTGAAGATATATTAATGGCATTAGTATTTTACGGTATGCCATTACTTGCGGAAAATAATAAACCTAGACTTTTATATTATTTAAAACGTAGAGGTTACAGAGGTTATTCTATGAATAGACCTGATAAAGTTTGGAATAAATTATCAACTACTGAAAAAGAAATAGGTGGTATACCAAACTCTAGCGAAGATATAAGACAAGCTCATGCAGCTGCAATTGAATATTATATTGAAACATATGTAGGTGAACTATCAGATAGATATGGCGATATGTATTTTCAACGTACATTAGAAGACTGGGCTAAATTTAATATAAACAATAGAACTAAATTTGACGCGTCAATAAGTTCTGGACTTGCTATAATGGCTTGTAATAAAAATAAATACAAACCGGTTGCTGAATTTAAAAAAGAGGCGGTGTCTCTAGGATTTAAAAAATATAGTAACTCTGGTTATACTTCAAAAATTATACAATAAATGAGTGTTGACACTAATTATCTAAGTGGCTTTCCAAGTCAGGTGGTACCTACTGAGGAAAAGAACACATACGAATACGGCTTGAAAGTAGCTAGAGCTATTGAAAACGAGTGGTTCAGTAATAATAGATATGGAAGCGGTAGCGTAAGATATGGCTTATATAAAACAAATTATGCTGAATATCATAATAGAAGACTATATGCTAGAGGAGAGCAATCAATACAAAAATATAAAGATGAACTTGCTATTAATGGTGATTTATCTTATTTAAACTTAGACTGGAAACCTGTTCCAATTATTTCTAAATTTGTAGATATAGTTACAAATGGTTTAGCTGATAGAGATTACGATATAAAGGCTTATTCACAAGATCCAGACTCGGTACAAAAAAGAACTAACTATGCTAATGCGCTGATGAGAGATATTCAAACTAGAGAATATCTACAAAAAGCTCAACAGGTATTAGGCATGGATTTATATTCAACTGAAAACAAAGACAACTTGCCTGAAAATGAAGAAGAGTTATCTTTACACATGCAGCTTGATTATAAACAAAGTATAGAGATAGCAGAAGAAGAAGCTATTTCAAACGTGCTTGCTCAAAATAAATTTTACGAAACTAAAAAAAGAATTATACAGGATTTAGTTGTATTAGGTATTGGTGCTGTTAAAACCAATTTTAATCCAGCTAACGGTGTGACTGTTGAATATGTTGATCCTTCTAATCTAGTTTATTCATACACAACTGATCCTAACTTTGAAGACTTATATTATGTTGGAGAGGTTAAAATGATTAGCATGTCTGAACTTAAAAAACAATTTCCTTACTTAACTGACGCGCAGTTAAAAGAAATTGAAAAGTTTCCAGGTGAACAAAATTATTTAAGAAACTGGAATGAAACTCCTGATGTAGTTGCTGTAATGTTTTTTGAATACAAAACTTATATTGATCAAGTATTTAAAATTAAAAAGACAGATCAAGGTTTAGAAAAAGCACTAGAAAAACCTGACACGTTTAATCCACAGCCAAATGATAAGTTTGATAAAGTATCTAGATCAATTGAAGTATTATATACTGGTGCTAAAGTTTTAGGTATAAACGAAATGATTAAATGGGAAATGTCTGAAAATATGTCTAGACCATTTGCTGATTCTACTAAAGTTAGAATGAATTATTCTATATGCGCGCCTCGTATGTATCACGGTAGAATAGAATCTATGGTTAGTAGAATTACAGGGTTTGCTGATATGATTCAACTTACTCATTTAAAACTACAGCAGGTTATATCACGTATGGTACCTGACGGTGTATTTGTAGATGTAGATGGTTTAGCTGAAGTTGATTTGGGTAATGGAACTAATTACAATCCACAAGAAGCGTTAAACATGTACTTCCAAACAGGTAGTATTGTAGGTAGAAGTTTAACCCAAGATGGTGATCCTAACAGAGGTAAAGTTCCTATACAAGAACTTAGAACTTCTAATGCTGGCTCTAAGTTGCAAAGTTTAATTAGCACGTATCAATACTATTTACAGATGATAAGAGACGTGACGGGACTAAATGAAGCTAGAGATGCTAGTACACCAGACCCAGACGCGTTAGTAGGATTACAGAAACTAGCCGCTTATAACTCTAATGTAGCAACTAGACACATATTACAAGCTTCGTTATATCTAGCTGTTAGAACAGCAGAAAACATTTCACTTAGAATAGCTGATTGTTTTGATTACGAGCTGTTAGCTCAGTCTTTAAAACAGTCTATAAGTAATTTTAATGTAGGTACGCTAGATGAAATACAAGACTTAAACTTATTTGATTTTGGTATTTATTTAGAATTAGAACCAGATGAAGAAGAAAAAGCGCAACTAGAACAAAGTATACAAATAGCTTTAAAGAGTGGTGGTATTAATTTAGAAGATGCTATTGATATTAGAGAAATAAATAATATTAAATTAGCTAATCAATTATTAAAACTAAAACGTAAACAAAAACAAGCTCAAGAGCAACAGCAGCAGCAAGCTAATATTCAAGCTCAAGCAGCTGCTAATGCGCAAAGCGCTGAGCAAGCAGCTATGTATGAAGTTCAAAAACAACAGGCTATTGCTGAAACTCAAATGCAAATAGAACAAGGTAAATCTAATTTTGAAATACAAAAATTAGAAAAAGAAGCTCAGATTAAAAAAGAATTAATGGAGCAAGAGTTTCAATATCAGCTACGTTTAGCTGAAATGCAAGCAGCAGTTAAAAGAGAAAAAGAAAAAGAAATCGAAGATCGTAAAGATCAACGTACTAGAATACAAGCTACGCAGCAATCAGAAATGATTTCACAAAGAAAAAATGATTCTTTACCTGTAGATTTTGAATCACAAAATGATACATTAGGTGGTTTTGAATTAGAGCAGTTTGCGTAGTATTTTTTATTAATTTTATATTATTTTATTATGGCAAAACAAAAAGATTCTGGATCTTTAAAGATCAAGAAAAAATCTATTAAAGAACAGGTTTCAAATGATGAACCTATAAAAGTAGATTTAGGTAAAAAAGTAGAAGAAACAGTTGAACCAACTGTTGAAGCTAAAGTAGATTTAACAGAAGTAAAACAAGAAGAAGATGCCGTTCAAGAGCAAAGCACAGATGACAGCAATGCTACTATCGGAGAACCCAAAGACAGTGGCGACAGCAAAGAAGTGGTTGAAGAAATACGGACCACCGAAGAACAAGAAGTAGAAGAAGTTACACCTTTAAAAGAAGTAACTAATGAAGAAGAAGAAAAAGTAGTTGAACCTAAAATAGAAAAACCAGAAATACAACTTCCAGAAAATGTAGACAAATTAGTTAAGTTTATGGAAGAAACAAATGGAACTATAGAAGACTACGTAAGATTAAACGCTGACTACAGTAAAGTAGATACAAATGTTTTACTAAAAGAATATTACAAACAAAGCAAACCACATCTTAATGATGAGGAAATAAATTTTATCATGGAGGAAAATTTCCAATATGATGAAGATGTTGATGAGGAGCGAGACATCAAAAGAAAAAAACTCGCTTATAAAGAAGAGGTTGCTAAAGCCAAAAACTTTTTAGATGATCTTAAAAACAAGTATTATGACCAAGTTAGATTAAGACCTGGTGTTACTGAAGAACAACAAAAAGCTATTGACTTTTTTAACCGCTATCAAAAAAATCAGGAAGTTGCTTTACAACAACACGAAGATTTTAAACAAAAAACGTCTAAATTATTTACTGATGAATTCAAAGGTTTTGATTTCAAAGTTGGTGAAAAGAAATTTAGATACGGTGTTAAAAATCCAAATGAAGTTGCAAAAGCTCAGAGTAATTTACAGGACTTTGTTCAGAAGTTCTTGGACGATAAGGGCAATGTAAAAGATACTCAAGGTTATCACAAAGCAATGTTTGCTGCTAGAAACGCGGATACTATAGCGCAGCATTTTTATGAGCAAGGTAAAGCCGATGCCGTTAAAGATGTTGTTAATAAATCTAAAAATGTATCAACAGAGGCGCGTACGTCTCCAAGTAATGATGTGTTTGTAGGTGGTGTTAAGGTTCGTGCTATTAGCGGTTCTGATGTTAGTAAATTAAAAATTAGAAAACGATAATTTAAAAACAATTAATTATGCCCTTAAATCCCTTATTTGGTTCGTTGAACCCGTCACAATCTCAACAGATTTTGTCGGACAACTACCTTAGTTTTACGGATGGTACTAGAGATTTTTCTCAACAGTATCTTCCTGAAATCTATGAAGCTGAAGTAGAGCGTTATGGAAACAGAACGTTATCTGGCTTCATTAGAATGGTCGGCGCTGAAATGCCGATGACTTCTGACCAAGTAGTTTGGTCTGAACAAAACAGATTACATATATCTTACGATACTGTACAGCCGTTAGGTGCTGCAGGAAACGTATTAGATTTATTTGTAATTCCAACAGCAGGACTTACTAACGTAATTACTCCAGGTATGACTGTAGTAATTCTACCTAAGTCTGGTGGTGATTCAATTAAAGCGTATGTTGCTGACTCTGGTATTGTTCCAGGATCTGCTCTTAACGCAAATGAAATCCAAGTTTTCCCATATATGGAAACTTCTGCTGGTGGTGGACAAATTCCTGCTGATGCTGTAGGATATAAAGTATTCGTTTATGGTTCTGAATATCCAAAAGCTAGCTCAGGAGTATTAGAAAATGTTGAGCCTTCTTTCACTCAGTTCTCCAACAAACCAGTTATTATTAGAGATAGATACGCTGTATCTGGATCTGATACTGCACAGATTGGTTGGGTTGAAGTAACTACAGAAGATGGTGCAACTGGATACTTATGGTATCTAAAAGCTGAATCTGAAACTAGATTAAGATTTGAAGATTACTTAGAAATGGTAATGGTTGAAGGTGAATTAGCCGATGTAAATGGTGCTTCTGCAAACCTATTCCATACTCAAGCACAAGCTGGTATTACAGACTTTAATGCTAACAACGCTGCTTTACTAGGTACTGAAGGTTTATTTGCTGCTATTGAAGACAGAGGAAATGTATTCTCTGCTTTCGCTGGTGCATTAGCTGACTTTGATACAATTCTTGAGAACTTAGATAGCCAAGGAGCTATTGAAGAAAATATGTTATTCTTAGATAGAGCTACTGAGCTTGATATTGATAACATGCTTGCTTCACAAAACTCTTATGGTATCGGTGGTACATCTTATGGTGTATTTGAAAACTCTGAAGAAATGGCTCTTAATTTACAGTTCTCAGGATTTAGAAGAGGATCTTACGATTTTTATAAGACAAGCTGGAAATACTTAAACGATGCTTCTACAAGAGGTGGATCTGAGTTCTTTACTTCAGGTGACGACATCGAAGGAGTATTAATTCCTGCTGGTACTTCAACTGTTTATGACCAAATTCTTGGTACAAACATTAGAAGACCTTTCTTACACGTAAGATATAGAGCTTCTCAAACTGATGATAGAAGAATGAAGTCATGGATCACTGGTTCTGTCGGTGGTGCTTTCACTTCTGATCTTGACGCAATGGAAGTTCATTTCTTATCTGAGAGATGTTTATGTGTACAAGGTGCTAACAACTTCGTGTTGATGACATCTTAACATTTTATAAGGTAAAGGGCGCTTCGGCGCCCATATACCTTTAACTTATTTAATTATATTATATCATGACAAAAAAGAAAAAACAAAAAGAAGAAGTTGTTGTTGACAACTCTTGGGAAATAAAAGATAGACAATATTATTTATTAGGTAATAAAGAACCTCTTACATATACATTGTCTTCAAGACATACACAAAGGTATCCTTTACTTTGGTTTGATGCAGAGAAAAACGAGCAAAGAGCTTTAAGATATGCTACAAATCAGTCATCACCATTTGTTGATGAGCAAAAAGGAGAGGTAACATTAAAACATATTCAATTTAAAGATGGTGTTTTAAATGTTCCAAAACAATATCAAGCTTTACAAAAACTATTATCATTATACCACCCAGCATTAGATAAAAAATATGCTGAAAGAAAACCTGTTCAGGTTGCTACCAATGAAGTAGAAGAAATAGAGTTTGAAATAGACGCGCTTAACATTGCTAGAGGTATGGATATTGATTTAGCTGAAGCAATATTAAGAGTTGAAAAAGGAACAAAGGTCTCTGAGTTAAGTACAAAAGAACTTAAAAGAGATATATTAGTTTTTGCTAAGAAAAATCCTAAGCTTTTTATTAAATTAGCCGCAGATGAAAATATACAACTTAGAAATATAGCTATTAAAGCTGTTGAACAAGGTGTAGTAACGCTGGCTAATAAAAACAAAGATTTTGTTTGGGCTGAAACTAAAGAACAAATAATGAAAGTTCCTTTTGGAGAAAATCCATATAGCGCTTTTGCTAGTTTCTTACAAACTGACGAAGGTA
>Ga0196901_1000343_pt1 | contig 24831 bp, 17 predicted proteins | sample CB_VirMetaG_FD_169099 | JGI IMG/M metagenome (GOLD analysis project Ga0196901, IMG submission 169099) | Freshwater to marine saline gradient viral communities from Chesapeake Bay - CB_1504_1 Viral MetaG (v3) (version 3) | ecosystem: Environmental > Aquatic > Marine > Coastal | place: USA... | reverse complement strand
GTTCTATTCCATTTAAATATCGTCGATACTGTATCTTTTAATGCATCTGCAAATGATATTTTTTGAAAATTATATTCGCTAACTAAAATATCACTAGTAGTTCCTTTTCCACTACCGATTAATCCGCATATTCCAATAATCATAGTCAACACCTCAAAATTAAAAGTATACTACAATTATATAGGAAAAGTCATCCTATTAAAAATCCGTAGCCTTCACCACCACTTAATGCTGTTGCTGCTTCTGTATCTAGTTTTTCCATTTCAGCTTGAGCTTCAGCTTTTAATGCGTCACCGTTTAACGAACTGCCACCTTGTGGTCCTGCAATTGATCCAAACTTACTTCTAGCTTCACCTAGCATATATTTACATGATGCTAACGCATAATCTTTAATCCACTGGCTTGCTAAATAATCATCAAAGATTGCAAAATCAGGTCTATAGTTATAAACAAATAACAATAAATTCTCTTGTGCTCTAGGTCTTTGTAAAATTACAAGTTTTTTATTTTGTGAGTTCCAAGTAAACTGCATATATGAACCAAACATTCGTCCTACTAGTTCCTGATATTCTGAAAATAATTCGTATGTTAGCAAACCGCCCATCTTTGATCCGGACATTAAGTACGTATTAGTATATGCCATATTAAACGGTTCAAACAAACTGCCACCGTCCCCACCTCCGGTTCTTGATCCAATACTTCTTCTAAATATCTGACGAACTTCTACAATTTCTTTTGATAAAATATATTCGTTTTGATCAATTACAGTAGGTAATACAACATACGATTCTTGCACTGAGTGATCTGATCGTTGTCTATATCTAGATAATGCTTTTTGTATCGCAATTTCATAATGTTGAGGATCTAGCTCAACATCAATCATCCCACCACCTAGCATAGTATAGATATAATTAATTATTTCTTTTTTTTGTTCTACTAAATCTGCCATCGAGATCCTCCATGTTGTATTTATAAATTTAATAAATACATTAACACTATTTGGAGAGCAGCTATTCCACGTTTATCATTATTTAAGCCAGAACGAGGCAATGACTATTATTTTATAGATAAGCAAATTTATGAAATGTTTACAGTCGGTGGCACAGATATTCACATCTATAAATATCTAGGGCCTAAAAATCCATCAGATGAAGATGCTACTGCTGATCAACCTCAATATGATTTTTTAGATCCTACTAATATTCAAGATCTTTTATTTTTAGAAAATAGAGATAGAAAATATGATACAGATATCTACACATTACGAGGAATTTATAATGTTCAAGATTTAGATTTTGATTTAAGTCAATTTGGTTTATTTTTAACTAATGACATTTTATTTTTAACTATACATATTAATAGTTCAGTTAAAACATTAGGAAGAAAGATAATGTCAGGGGATGTTATCGAGCTTCCACATTTAATTGATGAATACGCATTAAACGAGTTTACGGTTGCATTAAAAAGATTTTATGTTGTAGAAGAAGTAACTCGCGCAGCAGAAGGTTATTCGCCAACTTGGTATCCACATTTATATAGATTAAAATTAAAACAGATTTATGATTCACAAGAATATGCTGATATATTAAATCTACCAGCAGACGAAGACGATCCTAATGGTGAAACATTACGCGATGTGCTGTCTACTTATGAAACAGATATGCAAATTAATAATGCTGTAATTGCTCAAGCAGAAATCGATTCATTAAAAAGTGGTTATGAGATGAGTCATTATTATACTGTTTCCGTAAACCCTGATGGAACTGTTGATTTTACAACTGTTGATCAAACAAATATTGATGCATCCAGTATTGTAATCAATAGTGGTGAGATTATTGAATCACCAGAACGAATAGGTTACACTGGTTACTTGGTATTTTATGGTGATAGTGATCCACCAAACGGTTATCCATTTGGTAGTGGAGCGCAGTTTCCTAGATTAAATTACGAAGGTGATTATTTTGTACGCACTGATTTTGTTCCAAATCGGTTATTTAGATACGACGGAACAAAATGGACTAAAATTGGTGATGATTTACGTATGACATTATCTAATACAGATGATCGTATGACATTAAAATCCAGTTTTATCAATAATACAAATACAAGCGAAATTGGCGGTGAGATAGTAGAAGAACGTCAAAGCTTATCTAAAGCATTGCGACCAAAATCGGATAATTAAGGAGTTATAAGTTGAGACACTTTTATGATGGACAGATAAGACGATACATTACACAAATAATGAGATTGTTATCAAATTTTCCAGTAAAGTACGGTGATGGTACTATAAAACAAGTTCCTGTAGTGTACGGTGATCTTAGTCGTCAAGTTGCAAGTATTATTAACGATAATTCTGAAAATAAATTACCTAGTGCTCCTAGAATTTCTGTGTATGTTACCAATTTAGAGTTAGACAGAGAAAGAATGTCAGATTCTTCATTTGTTAAAAAGACACAAATACGTGAACGTGCATACGATTCTGAACAAAATGAATATTTAAACTTTCAAGGGAAAAATTACACTATTGAAAAATTAATGCCTACTCCGTATGTATTAACAGTTAATGCAGACATTTGGGCATCTAGCACTGATCAAAAGTTACAATTATTAGAACAAATATTAGTTTGGTTTAATCCCAGTATCGAAATACAAACTACTGATAATTTTGTAGATTGGACAAGCGTTACTGTAGTTAATTTAAATTCAATTCAATGGTCAAATAGAAGTGTTCCGGTAGGAACAGATTCAACAATCGATGTAGCAACTATAACATTAAGTATTCCTATTTTCATTTCTCCTCCTATTAAAGTTAAACGATTAGGAATTATTACTAATATCATTACTAGCATTTTTGACGAATCTCGAGGTGACATTGACAAAGGTGTTAGTGCTCCTGAAATTAATGCGTGGGATGATTTTTTTACTCCAGGTATTGTTGAAAACGAGTTTGGAAGAAAAGCAAATACTTTATTAGATCCAGAGATGGCCAATACTAATTATTTAAATCATAGAATTTATGTAGACGGTGGCAATGTTAAAATTATTACAACAGACGACTCTGTGGCTAAAAGTTGGAGAGGAGTTATTGAAATGCTACCGGGCAATTATATGCCAAATGTTAGTACAATATTTTTATCAAGTTTAGATAATGATTCTGTTATTACCGGTACTTTTATAATAGATCCAACATCAGATGAAAATTTAATTGTTAATTGGGACACTGATAGTTTTCCACAAGATACAATCATTACTAGCAACATAGCTGAAAGAACTACAGTTGATTACATAATTGATCCTTCAAGATTAAATCCAGAGTCAATTCGAACTCCTGGTCTACGATTGTTAATTTTGGAAGATATTAGTAGTCCTGATGCATTACAATATCCTGCAGCTTGGAAAAACTTAGACGGCTCTGGATTTTTTGCTAGTGAAAACGACATTATCGAATGGAATGGCAATAAGTGGACCGTAATATTTGATGCATCTGAAACTGCAGAGATTACCTATGTTACTAATTTAAATACAAATACTCAATATCGTTATAATAACGGAGAATGGTTGTTAAGCATAGATGGAGTTTATGCTATTGGAACATGGCGGATTGATTTAGATGGATAATAAAGTAGTTTGCAGTGGAGCATTAATATACGCTAAGTCAACTGGTAGAATTTTGTTGCTGCAAAAAGCATCAGGAAAGCATAAAGGAACTTGGGGTTTAGTAGGTGGCAAAAATACTGAACTGGAAACTGCATGGCAAGGTTTACAGCGTGAAGTTCTTGAAGAAATTGGATATAATCCTGAATTTTCAAAAGTAATTCCATTAGAATCGTTCATTTCAAATGATAATAAATTTAACTTTCATACATATTTGTGTGTATTAGACTCTGAGTTTATACCACATTTAAGTAGTGAACATTTTGGATGGTCATGGTCAACTTTAGCAAATTGTCCTCAACCATTACATCGTGGATTAAAACACAGTTTGCTAAATCATATTATTAAAACAAAATTGCAAACTGTGTTTGATGTAATTAATTTACTATAACATCTTTAGTAAAATGATAATCCCCGTCTACTTGAGTAGTACAGAAATTACTAACTAAACGATATCCTTGTTGTGTCATAAATTCCATAACTTCTGCAATTTTAGGAGCATCAGCATTATAATCAACGTGTTGCGCTTCTAATATAATATCTGGATTATTAGACAAACATTTAACAGCACCTTTTAAAATATCAATTTCCGATCCTTGGACGTCTAATTTAATTAAATCAGGTAAAGGCCACTGTGATATATCAACAATTGTATCTAATGTAATAGTTGTTCTAACTTGTTTATGTGACTCGTTATATGCTGCTGTATTTTCTTTATAATAGGAATTACCCCCGGGATTCATTACATCACAATAAAAGTTAACCACTTTATTATTTTTATCAGATACTACACCTATATAATAGTTTTCATTTTCTGCTTTATACAGTTCTTCCAATTCAACTGTTGCATCAACTAAAAAATATTGTGCATCTTTCCAAATAGTTCTTGCTTTATCAGTCCAATGCATAACACTAGAACCAATGTCATAAATTACTTTAGGCTCTATTTTTAATGTTTTTAAATAGTCTACATGTACATGCGGCAGTAAATCCATGTTTCGCAATGCTACATGCCTAATATATTCATCAGAATCAACTTTAAATGTATACTTTCCTATATGCTCGCATTTTATTGTAGTATCTGCCCAAATTTCAAAACCATGTTCTTTTGCTTTTCGACAAAAATATACATCTTCAGAAAATGTATATCGATGATCTAACGCTGATTTATATACAAAATGCGGATAAGGCAATGCTCGAATAACTTCTCCTTTTATAAGAACACAACCAAAACCACATCCGTCAACGGGTACTAAAGGTAATGATTTAATTTCATTATATGGTATATTGTTCATTCCTCCTGCAGTATTATCTTTATACAATTCAAGTGTATGACTATTTGGTATCCGTTGTATATATAACCCTGTTACGATATCTTTATTTGCTTGTATTAGATTAAATAACGCATTTTTTGGCAATTTGATATCTGAATCTACACAAAATAAATAATCATAGCGTTTCCCCCATTCGGCTATTAAATTTCTAATTTGGTCTATTTGATAACCGTAAAAAAACTGAAATTCTGTTTTATATCCATTAGGTATAGTTAAATCGTAAATTGATTTAAATGTTTCCGGTTCGATATATCGATTAGTTGGAACTGCTATTAATATAGTTTTCATGTGCGATCACCATTTAAAAAATCAAAGTTAACTGGATTATTTGAGTACCATTCGCTGTAGATTAATTTTTCCTTTTTATAAAACTCAGGACCTTCGGGTAATACAGAAGTTGTTTGAGCGCATGGAGACTGATAATTAATATTATACACTAAAACAACTTTACGTTCATTTAAAAAATTGCTGTGGAAAATAAAATCATCCCCAAAATAAATGTTAAGATCTTCTATAATTGGAGTCCATGCATCTTTTCTCATAAACATACATTGCCCAAAATTATGGATACAATCTCCAGGTTTCCAGTCAATAAAATCAATAGTATAATCAGTACTTAACGGTTGGTTGAAATGTTCTTCACCTGCAATTATACCTAATGCTCCAACATGTGGGTCTTTGATTATTGTTTGTATTTTTTCATACACATGTAAATCAAATATAATATCATCGTTAACTATATTTAAATATTCAAATGTACTTAATTCAACTCCCATATTCCAAGCAGGGTTAACATAAATATTTTTATCCATATTAAACATTCTAACTTTTTGATGACTTAACACTTGCCAATCTGGTGTATTAGCAACATCATTGTTAATAATGATAATTTCTCCTACTAGCTCATTAGATGAATATTCCACAAGTGCTTGTAGAAATAAATCCTTGCATTTCCACATAGTAGGAACTATAACCGAAAACTGTTCCTGCTGTTGTTTTTTAAATCTATGTACTACTTTGCGTTGTTCATCTGATCGTATTTTATAATCATTTAACGGATTTTTATCATTATAATTACACATAATTTCTTTAACACAATAAATTTTATCACAATCTACTTGTTCGATTAATTTGTAAAATAATGGATTGTCAGCTCCAGCTTTAAACCAATTTCCACTTTCATCTTTAAAATCATTTTCATCTAATGAAAGAGTTAAACTACCTAAGAATGTTCTTAGGTGTGTATACGGTATCCCCCAATTAAATTCATGTTGAGTGTATGTTTTAGTTTTTCTAATTTTGAGAGGATAAGTTTGAGCAATTAATGGAATATTATCAGCTACACTCCACATCGATCCATATGTAAATTCAATTGACTGTTTATATAAATTGTTATAATAATGAAAAATAGTATTATTGTTTACTAGCCAGTCATCGCCATCTAATAACATTACAATATCGTTATCTGATACATGGTTTTCAAATGCAAAGAATTGATTTGCAATTGCTCCTTTATTAGTTTCATTCTTAATTAAAATAAATTTCTGAGCAATGCTTTCAGGTAATGTACTAATAGTCATTTTAGCAACAGTGTACGAGCTGTCTGTGCTGTTATCGTCAATTAATATATGAGTATAATTATTATAATCTTGTTGGGCAACTGATTGTATACAATCACTAATATAGCGTTCGGCATTCCAAAAAGGAGAAATAACTACAATATGCTGTTCTTTTCCATAACTAGTATACCGAGTTCTAGTTTCAGCATTATTAAATCGACGATTAAAAATTCTAGCTACTTTATCATTTATTTCAGATACTTTTCTGTATTCGTATACACCTAACGGATATTTAAAAATATTAAAAAAATGCTGTTTCCACTGTAGCGCAACAGTATCCCAACCGGCAATATCGTTTACAACTTCACAGGCATTTTGTTTTTGTTGATGCAAGTATGTGTTATTATACGCGGCTATTGTAGTATTAATAAATTGTTGAGCTTGCAGCTTAGGATCAATGTTTGGATATAAGCTATTTGGGACTGCTGGGTAATTGATTTTATAGCAAGCAGATTCGATTGCTGTTTCTTCCAATGCTCCGAAGTTACTAGTAATAATCGGTGTTTTATATAACAATGATTCTAATGAACTAATTCCAAAAGTTTCTGGAAAGTCTGGTGGATATAACATAAAATTAGCATTTGCTAGAATTGATGCAATTTCTTTTTGTGAAATTACTCCAGTAAATGTAACTCCTAACTTTTTTAATTCTGGATCCTTCATTAACTGATTTACAGTTTTTTCCTGTTCGTCTGGTTCTGCTCCTTCTCTAAATCTATAAAATCCTCCTATACATGTTAACCTTGCTAACGGTATACGGTGTTTCACTTCGGGCCAAATGTTAGTTAATAATGGAATTAATCCTTTAGTAGCAGAAGCATTGTAAACAAAATGATTTTTATCTTTTTTTGATAAATCAACTTCGTCAATCCATTTTACAGCACCGTTACGTGTCTGCCATATCTGGTGTTTAAACACTTCCATCATTCGACGATTACCGCCATGATTATTATTTGAAATATAATTAGTATGAAAGTCAGATAATGTAAATATTTCGTGAATATAATTTCCAACTAACATTGCTTCAATATGTTCGTCACCTTTACAGAATGTATCATGCATCCACAATACCCTATGTTTTGCTGTTACTGCAAAAGGATGAGTGGAGTTTGCAAAATATGGAAATACGGACCTAGAAGATATTACAATATCATAATTAGTTTTATATAAGTTTGTTTGAGAATGATCAATGTATGTTACATTATTATATACACCTGGCGATGCTTCTGAGTCAATACAGTTATTATAAACATCTACTTCAAACCCTAGTGATGCTAGTTCTTGTGAAATTAATATAACTGCCGACTCAGACCCTCCTAAACCTCGTTTAGAAAGAGTCGAGCCGTCGTACGTTAGTCCTAACGTGTCAATTATTGCGATTTTCATGTGTCGATATCCTACTGTTAAAAAATATAACAGTAGTTATCTTTTACAATTCGTACTGTTCTAATTTTTCCATTAGTGCTTGTACATCAGGTTCTTGATGTCCTAACACTTGTTGAGCTTCTGCTACCATTTTATCAAAATTTTCAACTTGTGTCATATTTACTAACGACTCTTTAGCACCTTGTGCTACTAATTGTTGATTTAATCTACGATTAAAATGTTCTTTTTCTTCAAGTTCAAATTGCTCTCTAGTATATTTTGGAAACTTGTTTAGTTCAGAGTATAAAAAATTTAATTCTGCAATTGCATCATTTAGTAATTTGTTAGTATACCCTCTTGAAGATAATTTCCTCTCTATTTCAATTTCAGCTTTTCGTTTTTCAAATTTGTTAAAATTCGGGTTATCAATAGTTTCTTGCAGCTCTTCTAATTCAACTTCTTCCAGCATTCTTCCATATTTTAATTCTTTAATTGCTTGAATTTTTGAAAACATACGTAGTCCGATTGCTCGATATGCTCGTGCTGGAGTATGTTGTGCTGTAATTAAAAATGCCTTATCTTGATATTGTGAATTTTCAAAAGGGATATCAAAAAATCGTTGTTCTAATTCTGTTAAAATTTGGTCTGTGTTATTCATAGTTTTCCTTTAAATAAATTAATGTGTTCGTGTTTATTTAGTTCTACACATTAATAAGAAAATGTATTTTAAGTTAAAAAGAAAGCAGTATAGCCTATGTCACCGTCTAGTATCGATACTATTTTAGTTGAACTCCCAACAGTACTTACTTGTGTTGGAGATAATGTTTGTAATGTTGAATTTAATCCTAGTTGTCCTTTGTTATTATATCCCCACGCCCATAACGATCCGTCAGTTTTTTTAGCAAATACTCCCAATGTATACGGGAATACCTCTTGCCAATCTGTATCAAATCCAACTTGAGTAGGTGATGATAATGGAAGTGTTGTACCTACTCCTAACTGGCCGTTTGCATTGTTTCCCCATGACCATAGCGTACCGTCATTTTTTATAGCATAAGCAGACTCGTATCCAACAAAGACATCTTTCCAATCTTTCTCTATAGTGAACCCTATTTGAACTGGGGTCGATTTACTAATTACTTCATTATGTCCTAATTGTCCAAATGTATTGTTTCCCCATGTCCAAAGAGACCCATCTAGTTTTAATCCGTAGGCACTATATCTGCCGCCTTTGATTTTTTGCCAATCTGTATCTATGCCTACTTGTATAGGACTTGATCGAGTTATCGAACCGTTATTATTTCCACTTAGACCATTGGTTAAAGATCCCCATGCCCATAGTGTATTATTAGTTTTCAGACCAATTGACCATTCACGCCCTCCATGAATACTACTCCACCCAGAGGAAGCAAACAGTACAGGTGTTGACCTAAATACGGTATCGTTCAACCCTAACACTCCTTTACTATTAAATCCCCAGCACCATACAGACTCATCGTTTTTAAATGCAAAAACATTATATTGATCGTTAACAAATACTGATTTCCAATCAGCATCTGTACCTACTTGAACTGGACTAGGATGGCTATCAAATCGGTCACCTAGTCCATTTGAGTAAACAGTTTGACTAAATCCTATATCATCGCCTAGCACAAATAATTGATTTTCCGAGTTAATTAAGAACATAGGTTTTGGATCGCCTAACGATATGCTGACCCATTGAGTGTCTGTCGTAAGTTGAACCGGTGTTGACAAGTTTGCTAATCCAGCATCAGGAAGTACACTTGTGTTTATATCCCCAACATATCCTGATAAGTATATAGAATTAGGCATTACCGGTTCTGCTACGTTAATATACAATCCTCGTCTAAGTAAAATATTATCTAAGTCTACATTTGAACTAGAAAATCGAACAGCCATATAAAAGTCCTTTTATTAATTTCTAAGTATTTATCACTATATTTCTAAATTATCATTAGGTATTGCTAGTCGATAGCCGCTTTCACTCCGTTGATCTCTATTTAATATAGTAGTATCATCTGGCATATCATACGCATAAATAGTTCCATCGTATTGAATAGAAAATAAATCAGATCGAATTAAAAAGTCTAACGGGTCAACAATTCCATGTTGAAGTACATATGACAACATGTTTTTTGCCACATGCGGATCGATTGCATATGCGTGAGCTCTACATATGAATAAATTGTTTTTACCATCTGATGCATACAACGGTATTGGAACAGACGGCATTGATTTTGTATATTCCTGACATCCTAAATAAAACACACTATTAAAAAATGGATGGAACTCTAATTTTTTAATCATAACAGCATCATGTTCTAAAATGATTATCGGTTGATCAATTTTCAAACATTCAAACCATAATGAGATGTGCGATAATGCACATGCAAGTTCGCCTCCTGTAAGATATCGATTAGTCATTTTTAAAAATCTAACTATGTTATCTTCACTGATATGTGATGGAAAATGAATAGCTTTATCTTTATATTCAACCGCATCCCACACTTTAAATGGTTGATTTACCATTTCACAAGTTTCTTGAGCTCGTTTCGAAAGAGTTTCTGATTTATTATTGCCTTTTACAGTAATAATATACGCATGTGATATTTGACGATTATATGAATTGTTCATTGATTATCTCTTGTTGAACTTGAGTAAATACATTTTCCCAGTTTTTATGTTGTTGTTGCTGAAATACTTTAACTTTATCTGAATACCAATATGACTTGTTATTTTTGCAATTAATCCACACATAGTATGCTGCCACTGGAGGGCATACTATAGTAGAACAATCCATAGCTCCTGCTATGTGTACAATAGAAGTACAGCTAGTAACAGTTAAATCGCACAAATATAAAATTGCCAATGTATCATTAATATGATTAATGTACTGTCCGGCATTAAACATATTACTTTTAGCATTACTAGGTTCTAATTGTAAATTTATTTTTGTACCGTCAAATTGTAAATGGTCAATATATTCAAACGGTATAGATCTATGTAGCTGCTGTTCATAGTAAGGACTGCCTTCCCATTTACATGCTAGTTTTTTACCTTGTGGGAGTAATTCTTCCCATTTTGTCAAGTATTCATCTGACGGTTTTAAATAACTTCCAAACCATACTTGTGTTTCATCAAGATCTAATAACACAGGAAGCATCATAGAGTTACATCGATAAGAATTTTTAGTTTTAGTAATTTTACTTTTATCTAATAATGTATCTACTCCATGTTGTTCAAATATGTCTTTTAAATCAGGTCGAGTAGTGATCCAAACTGGAGTAATACCTATTTGCTTTAAGTATTTTGCAAACCTAAAACAAACTATTTCATCACCGATTCCGCCTTCACCGAATATATAAAGAGTAGAGTTTTCCCTAATAGTTCCGTCCCACATTGGAATATTATCTATCTCTATAGTTTTCCAAATACCAATTGCACAACCTTTATACACATAGTCTGCTAATCCTTTTTTAAATTGTCCTTCAGCAATGCGATAAGTAGCTAAATTATATTCTACTCTATTTTTTAGTTTTTCAGGAATGTTCTCAACTTCTAAGATTGACTCTAATATCTCTTTTGATTTATTATAATTTGCTGATAAGTAGTACGATAGTGATAACTCCATTAAAATATCACTATCGTTATTTTGTAGAACTTTTTGAATATATAACAATTGCTGTATAGCTTTTTGAGGGTCGTTAATTAAATTATATGTTTTTGCCAAATTAATTCGAATAGCTGTAATTTGCTGCGGTGTAGTTGCAGTGTCGATGCATCGATGGAGCGTGCTAATACAGTTTTCGTAATCTTTAATTTTCGATTGTATCTGCCCTATAGTATCTAAACATGCTAAATCAGTTGAATACTTTGAAGAAATTCTCAAAAAATCCTTCAAATCTTTTTCATTTGAAACAATATTCGAGTTTAATATGTTATAAAAAGTGTCTTGCTGGTTCATAAAAATACCTATTAGTTAGCTATATAGAACTATTTATATAGCTAAAAATAGATATTAAACTACTGTTAAATTAACAGAAGCAGAAACTGATACTCCAATACTATTATATGCTGTAACTGTTCCTGTATATTTTTTACCAACATCTGTTATTTCAAATACAATAGTAGATGAAGAATCATCTGGAGCGAGATTATCGCTTCCGCCTAATCCACTAATATAATAATTAACAGACGATGCATGTGTTGTTTCCCAAAATAATTGGACTGGTACTCCTACAGCAACTGTTGGACCCGAACTCCAATATAAATTATCAATAATAGGGTCTTGATTTAAATTTTCAGCAAGAGGTTCAATTACTGCAAAAACTGCATATCGTGCAAAGCTAATACTTTTCCAGTTAGTTGCAGACCCAACTTGAATTGGAATACGCGAGTTATACTTTCCTTTATACGACGGGTCTATTTTTCCATTACCTAACTGTGCATCGTCGTTAATTCCCCAAACCCATAATGTATTATCTGTTTTTAATGCTCCGCTGTATTCCGGTGCAGATAATGGCTCTTCCCAATCAGTATCTGCACCTATCTGCGTAGGAGTACTTCTATAAGGAACATCTTGCCCTAGACCTAACTCGCCAAATTCATTCCAACCCCATGACCATAGTGTTCCATCTGTTTTCACTGCAATTGCATGGGAGAATCCATTTTTCACACTCTTCCAATTAGTATCTAAACCTACTTGAGTAGGTATGAGCTTATTAGCAAATGTGTCGTTTAACCCTAATTGTCCTCTTCCATTTTCACCCCATGCCCAAAGAGATCCGTCTGTTTTAATTGCATATGATGAATCTGAATAAGTTTGTATGTATGCCCATGCATCGCTGCTAATTAACGTAGGAGTTGACCTATAGATCAAATCATTAGTACCTAGTGCACCTTCTCTATTATCGCCCCATGCCCACAATGATTGATCTGCTTTTAATGCTAAAACTACATACCTACCTGCAGAAATGTCTATCCAGTCGGTATCTAAACCTACTTGAGTAGGAGTTGATCGATGAATTATATCATTTTGCCCCAATTGTCCTCGCGTATTGTATCCAGCTCCCCATATAGTACCGTCTTGCTTTAAAAAAAATACATTTCGACTAGCTACTGATATTTTTGTCCAGTCAGTAATCGATGTTATTAATGTTGGTTTAGAAACTTCATTAATATTATTATTCAATCCCAATCCGCCATATGTATTATATCCCCAGCCCCATACAGATTTGTCTGTTTTAGTAGCTACATATGCAGTAGTATTTGTTATTACACTTTCCCAGTTCGATTCTTTAGATATTGAAGTAGGAGTTGTAAGTGCTGGATATATATCCTTTAGATCCCCTGTTGTAAATCCTGTTAAATATGACCAAGTTTCACCCCATGCCCATAGTGTATTATCAGTTTTAGTAGCATATGCAAAGTGTGCTGCTGTACTTAGTGTTTCTTTCCAATCTGAATCGGTTCCAATTTGCATTGGGGTAGATTTATTAGTAATTGTTGCATAATCTATCAAGTTTGCGCTGTTATCACCGCACCCCCACAGAGTTCCGTCAGTTTTTACCCCTAAAAAAATGTAATTTATTGAAATCGACGTCCAGTTAGTATCAACTCCTACTTGTGTTGGAGTGGACTTATAAATAGTGTCATTGTGTCCTAGCCGACCGTCTAAGTTGTACCCCCATGACCATAAACTACCGTCTGCTTTTATTGCAGCCATAGATACTCCACTTATTTTATTTGGTAAAATAGCCCAATCTGTATCTGTTCCTACTTGAATGGGATATAATTTATTAATGGTGTCATTATGGCCTAACTGTCCGCTAGAGTTTTTCCCCCATGACCATAGCGTTCCATTTGTTTTTAGCGCATACACTGTTTGATATTCCGATACAACAATTGCAGCCCAGTCAGTGTCGGTTCCTATTTGGATTGGAGATGATCTGTTAATGTTAACAATATCGTCATGGCCTAGCCGACCGTCTAAGTTGTACCCCCATGACCAAATAGTACCGTTTGATTTTCTAGCATACGAAGCTTGCTCCATGCAACCAATTTCAACCCAGTCGGAATCGGTTCCTATCTGAACAGGTTCATTGTATGTGTCTTCTGGTAAATTTTGTCCTATCTCCCCTTGACTATCCCATCCCCATGCCCATAATGTACCGTTAGTTTGTAAACCTAGTGTATGGTAATCAGCATCTGTTTTTACAGATGCCCACGAATACTCTGGGTTTAAAGGAATCGGCGTTGTATAAGTTCCCCCGGTAGGATATTGCAGATCTCCAAGAGTAGAATTTACCTGTTGTGCTGCCATTCCCCACAATTTATTGTTAGTATCAATTAAAAAAACTGCGCCATTAGTATTATAAGTGGCATCCATTTTAGCAATATTCCTGCCTATTAATGCAGGTTGTGTAATATTTGGGATTTCGGTTATATTTACAGTGTACGTACTATTTAATGGTATATCCCACATTAACTCACTATTGTAACTAGTTCCCCATCCTACTAAATTGCCTGATATTTGGAATTTTAAATTTTGTCCTTGCTCGGTTAAAAATCTATTGTCAATTAAACTTATCCATTCTTTAGCTACATAGATATCTATAATATCTTCAAAGTCTTCCTTAAAATTTAGTATGCTTAAATTTTTCATTGTTAATTAGTTAATCCCTATAAATACGCCATCTGGTATAACCGATGATACTACTTCTTCTACAGTTCGATTTAACGGATGAGTAACTCCAATTGCTTTTAATTCTGCTATCGTTTGTGCTGCATCGATTGATTTATATTTGCTTTCTTCCCATGCAAATACAGATGTAATATGCTGTCTTCCTAGATTTACTATAGCAGATATATCTTCTTTGCTTGTTAATTTAAATTTACCATCATAATATTTTACCATAATAGATTCAGAGTCTGGCAATGATAATAAAATATCTAAGTACACTCTTCTATCTTCACGGGATGTATACAACTGCACAGTTTCACCATCTTTAAATGTGTACGAAAGCGGAGAAGTTTCAGCATCGTATCGTTGTGCTGAAACTGCTGTCTTTAGTTGTGATTTTAAGATATTAATATCTTGGTCTACTATATTATATGTTGCTGATACATAAGTTTCTTCAATTTGATAGAACGGCCCTTGGAGTGTTTGAAATCTTTGATTATAAATGGGTCTGGTGTAATAAACTGGTAAAATTTTGTATTGTTCTGTTGTAATTGGTGTATTCGGTGCAGTAACCGGTAAAGTATCTACACTTATTAACTTACTTGTTAAAAAGTCTAAAAATGCAGAGTACATCCAATCTCTAGGACCTACTTGTATTGTGCCATTATAAATTAATGCGTATTTCATTACTCTTCCTTATATAAACTTTATGCCCATAATTGAACTTGATTTACTAGATTTGCTAAACGATTTCCAATATGTATCTGTACCTATTTGAGTTGCAATTGAAACATGACTAGGTGCAGTTGCTGGATCAAAGACTCCGTAACTGTTTGATCCGCATCCCCATAATTCGCCTGATGTATTTATAAATAACGTACCCCAACCGAATACCGACACATGTTTCCAGTCTGATTTAAATCCGATTTGAGTTGGAACTGAAAGTGCATTTCTGTGTCCTTGGCCTAGCTCGCCGTAAAAATTTCTCCCCCAAGCCCATATTGTTCCATTAGATTTAAGACCAATACTAGTGTGCCATGAAGTTGCAGCATCTACCCAATCAGCATCAACTCCTACTTGTGTAGGAGTTGATTTACTAACTACATCGTTATGTCCTAACTGTCCATAGTCATTAAATCCCCATGACCAGAGTGTTCCGTCTTGTTTTAGTGCGAAAACATTTCCGTATGCTCCAGCAGTTACTTTTTTCCAGTCTCTATCCCAACCGATCATCGTAGGGAATGAGTAGTCAACTGTATTGTTAATACCTAATTGGCCGCTATAGTTACGGCCCCACGACCATAGTGAATTGTCATCTTTAACTGCATACGTAGATCGATCGTTCATTTCTATTTGTTTCCAATCCCGATCTGTTCCAACTTGGATTGGATAAAACTCTGGACTATAATCAATTTGTGTTAATAATTCTGCTGCAGAAATCCAAGTGTCCCCTGCAGAAGCATAGGTATACACTGCGCCTGCATTTTGAGCACCTGAGCCATCGGTATCGTCCCATCTATATGATCCTACAACAATAGAGTCGCCGTTAAATGTTGTACAACACGAAATACCGTAAAAGTCTCCTGCGGTTTGATCAGAAGCTGAAATTTTACTATGTACATCCCACTGGTTACCTCCAGTATTCCAATTGTAAATATACACTGCTCCTAGATTATCTGTAAATAGAGAAGAAGTTGTTATATTGCTCCCTGCTACATTTAAAAAATGTATTTCTATTTCAGATGGAGCATTTTCAAAAAATCTAATTTCATACGTAACTGGAGTTTTATCAAATCCAAGGTCATTATAATAATCGAATGTGGTATTGATTACTACTCTATGTACACGATTAGGTGTAGTTCCTTCAGTACCTGTCCATAATCCGGTTAATACGTTATCATTCCCAAAAATAAAAATCTTAGGTAAACTAGGATTAGTGCTACTTAAACCACTATAAGATGTGCTACCTGCACCAAATGTTATATATCCGTTAGATCCATAAAACACATTTTGATATGTCTGTCCTAAATATTCCACACTCCAAGGTGGAGAGATATCGTAAGATTCATCATCGTATGTATTGTCAGTTGTTGTAGTTGAAATAATCGTTTGTAATAATGAATTATCTGGAGTTACATATGCTACTGAAGTTACTGATGCAGTTACTGCATCAGAAGTTGTAATTTTAATTGCTGATTGGTGTGATCCTGGTACAATATTATCAAGTATAGTAGTAGTATCTGAGCATACTGAATTTATTCCTCCAGCTATTCCAGTAATCACAGTGTTGCCTAGATCAGGTTTGTCAATACCTGCAGCTCCAACAACTAGTACAGATCCGTCATCGGACATTGAACATGATATTCCAAATACTGCAAAACTAGAACTATCTACATCTGCTGCAGGTGGTAAAATTACTGACCGACTAGCCCATATAGCTCCATTCCAATCATAAACAAAGACTGCGCCGTCTGATGAATAATACGATGACCCTACAGCTATTGTTGTTTTATTACTAGTAATCGAACACGATCTTCCAAAGATTTGCGATGCTGTTATACTAGGTTCAATTATTTCGCTATGTAACTCCCATACCTCTGTGTTAGTATTCCAATCATAAATGTATACTTTACCACGATTACTGTTATATCCAACAGCTCCTACTATTAATCGTAATCCATCATTTGATAAGCAGCATGAGGTTCCAAATCTTAATTGAGGTACTGCATCAATTTCAGGTGGGTATAAATAGTTCCCTCGTTGAACCCATTCGTTATTATCATTATCCCAATCATATGTTATAACTATTCCTACTGCAAGGTCACCACCGGTTCCTGCTCTTCCGGGCACTCCGGTCACTAACATTAAACCGTCGTCTGATAACGTACATGTTATTCCTTCATTATCATCAAGTGTTCCATCATTTGACTGAATAATTGGTCCGATTGTTTCCCAATATCCTTGATTTAATGTATATGTATAAAAACCTCCGCGATTGCCAGTAGCTGCACTCTTAACTAATCCTACTACTAATTTTGTTCCGTTGCCCGATAATGCAACTGATACTCCAAAACTTATATCGTTTTCAACTTGGCTGTCTAGACCAAGTTGTCCGTATGTATTTCTTCCCCATGCCCATAATGTACCATTTGATTTTAATGCTACACACGAGCCTAAATTAGTAGTATCAATGTCAACCCAATCTCGATCTGATCCAATTTGAATTGGAGTTGATCTATCAACATTATCTCGTTGTCCTAATTCCCCGTATGTATTTCTTCCCCAACCCCATAATGTACCATCTGTTTTGATTGCTAATGCTGTTTGGTCTACTACTACTGTTCTCCAGCTTCCTGAAGTGCTTACTTGAGTAGGTACTGATACATCAATTGTGCTATTAATTCCTAATTGTCCATATCTATTCCATCCAAATCCATACAATTTCCCCGGAGTAAGATTTGGTCCTGTTAGTCCAACTTCGTGCCATTTAACGTAAATACTTTCAAAAAATTTACCAGAATCTTGTTCTGATCTAAAATAGTTATATAACGTATGATCTCTATCAACTGGAACTGTAAAGTTTTCTTCGTTAGGTACACAACAGTATGTAACAGCAGTAATATCGTCAAAGTGAGCGTCGGCATTGCTTACGCCATCAATTTTAACCCCTCTTATTAATATTTTTGCTTTCTTTGCTGTTTCTGGTACAAAAAAAGATTCTGTTTTAAATATAAAACTAGGAATTGAATTTCCCACTTCAGGTGTTCCATAAGTTTCGGAAATAATAGAATCAAATTCATCATAAAATCTCACTCCTAAATAACCGTAATCTTGATGATTAGAATATGTTCCTAATTTACAACTTACTTGCATAAATGCTCGTCTAGCTTGAATTTCAGTTAATGGAACTCCATCTTGAATTAGATTTATAAATTCAGACGATGCAATAAATTCATTAGTATTTTCTCCATAAAAGGTGTATGTACCTGAAATTTGAGATCCTGTTCGTAATCCAAGATTTCCAAGCTCTACAGTCCAACCCGCAGTGTTTCCAGTTTCTGCATCGTGATTAAAAATATAGTGTGGGAATCCATTGTTATAAACTGTAGCCTGTAGTGAAATATCATCTACATAAAAATCTAAGTTTGTTCCATTACTCCGTACTCCAAGAAATAAAATCTTAATACTTCTTGTATTTTTTGGAAGTAGGAATGTATTTGATCGACTATTCCACTCTGGATATGGGTCACTCGATACATACTTTCCAAAATGATCCACATCAATCTGTGCATTATTTGCATCATAAAATCTAATTCCTACTGATCCATAATCAGCCGAAGCATACGAGCTTTGCCAATAATTTACAGTAACCATTACTCGATTAAAATCTACTTCAATTGCGTCAATTCCTATATCTGTTAACAGTATAGAATCAGACGATGCTAATGTAATAGCATTTGGACCTCCGCCGAAGCAGTATGTACCGCTGTGAAATCTACCATCAGCTATCATATATCCAGTTTCATTAGTCCAGCCAGTAGTATCTCCAGTTTCTGCATCTGGGTTTACTACATTAAAATCAATTGTTCTAAGGCACTTGTTTTTAGGAACTCGACTGTGTAGTATTTCAATCGATTGACCAGTAACCCTAAGATTTGGTACATTTGGTAATCTATATATTACTTCTGTTGATTGTCCAGTAACTCTTACATTTGGGTCTGCAGTTGATGAATATATTACTTCTGTTGATTGTCCAGTAACCCTTACATTTGGGTCTGCAGTTGATGAATATATTACTTCTGTTGATTGACTTGTAACCTTAGCAGCAGTCATACGTTAATTATCCTAGTTTCATATTCAATTTTTGATCTAATTCCTTAACTGCTTCAATTAAGTACGCAATTATTCCCAAATAGTTAACACTTTTAACACCAGTTTCGCTAGTATCAACTAAATGAGGTAGTACTAATTCAAGGTCTTGTGCAATAACCCCTGCTGATTTTAACGACGAATCAATCCAATCAAATTCAACGCCTAATAATGAATTTATTGTATCTAACGGTTTATCAATCAACTTGATATTTGTTTTATAATTTTTATCAGATAATGAATTAAAAATTGTGGAATTTAATGTTCCAGTTGATGGATTAAAAAATAATTTGGTAGTTGAAACATATGCGTTGCTCCAAGTTCCACCGGACACATCCGACATACTCACATAATATACAGTATCAGTACTACTATCATTTATAACGGATAATGAGCCACTCCCTCCGCTATCACCTGCTGATCCAGTATATCCAATTAAGCCTTGTGATCCTGTGTATCCATCAATTCCAATAGTACCGTCTGCTCCTGCTGAGCCGGTATACCCAATTGCAGCATACTCTCCTGGTATACCTTGTGAACCGGTATATCCTGTAGTACCAATTCCATCGTTACCTTGTGAACCAGTATATCCAACTGAACCGGTGTATCCATCAATTCCAATAGTCCCATCAGCTCCTGCTGATCCAGTATATCCTGTAGTACCAATTCCATCGTTACCTTGTGATCCAGTATAACCTAAATCACCACTTGACCCAGTATAACCGATTGTACCTTGTGAACCGGTGTATCCATCAACACCGATAGTACCGTTTACTCCTGCTGATCCCGTATAGCCTACCGCAGCATACTCTCCTGGTATACCTTGCGAACCTGTATATCCATTAGTGCCGCTTACACCTATCGATCCAGTATATCCAACAGAACCGGTATATCCATCAATTCCAATAGTCCCATCTGCTCCTGATGATCCAGTATATCCTGTATCGCCAACAGGGCCTACAATAGCTCCTGCATCGTACCATTGTGTACCGTCCCATACATACAATGTATTTGTTTCATCTACAAAATAAGCATCATTAGTATTACCGGAAACAGGCAAATCAGCTACTAAAGCAACCGAACCAACAACATTAATATTAGTGCCGGGATTCCCTCTTGATCCAGTATAACCAATCGTGCCTTGCGACCCTGCATATCCTGTAGGACCTATAGGTCCTACAATTGCACCAGCATCATACCACTGTATCCCATTCCACACATATAATGTATTTGTTTCATCTACAAAATAAGCATCATTAGTATTACCAAAAGCAGGCAAATCAGCTACTGTAGAAATAGAGCCTTTAACATTAATATTAGTACCGGGATTACCTCTTGACCCAGTATAACCAGTTATACCTTGTGATCCAACATATCCTGTATCGCCAACCGGTCCTACAATAGCCCCAGCATCATACCATTGTGTACCATCCCACACATATAGTGTATTTGTTTCATCTACAAAATACGCATCATTAGTATTACCGGAAACAGGTAAATCCGCTACTAAAGCAACTGATCCAACAACATTAATATTAGTACCGGGATTACCTCTTGATCCTGTATAACCAATCGTGCCTTGTGAACCAGTATACCCGTCACCTGTTCCATTAATTCCTAAATTAGCTCTAGCTTGTGCTGGATTAGTTACACCTGATAAGTCGTCAAAAAAGTCATCGATCTCATCTTTTGTATAAAACTCTGGAGAATTTCCTATATATCCCATATTGATTCCTAAATATATTTAATATATTTATCTTTTAATATGTTTACATTTATACTATAATTAAATTAAGGTTTTTACTTAATACTGATTTAGGTGTTGGAGTAATTTTATCCATATTAATTAAATATTTTCCTTTTTCAGAAATTGAAAATGTAAAAAGCGATTCTCCATTTATAAACGATATTGTTAAAAAATCAACTTGCTTTCCATCAGAATCTCGAATTACGGGAACATAATAATCTGCTGTTAATGGAACTAATTGGTTATTATTTTTAACAGTTGCATTAATAGTAATATTTTCATTAACATTATAAATTTCTTTATCAGCAGTAACATTTAAATATGTCTTGTGCCGAACTATATTTTCTTGCCATCCTAATCCAGTTCCCATCCATTTAGGAACTTTTAATGATTCATCTGGCTTAATTGTAGTGGTGTTCGAGTATGATATTCCTTCAGGAACTTCAATTGCTCCTGAAAATATTCTATTTTCATTGTATTTGTATAAAGTTGGCATAATATTTCCTATATTTTAATAAGATTTTTTAATCCTAATGGTAAATTCTGCGGGGGTATTGCTATAACACTTGAAGTAGATGATTCTGACGAATAAACATAAACAGAACCAGCAGCATCGGCACCGGTATCTTCCAAATAAGCACCTACTACTATTCTATCGCCTATAGAATTTATAGAAACGGAATATCCAAAATAATCACTAGCAACAGGTGAGGGATTATTTATTTCTTGTTCTAATGTCCAAGTTGTACCTGATCTAGAATACACATAAACAGAACCAGCAGCATAGGCTCCGGTGTCTTCCAAATAAGCACTTACTACTATTCTATCACCGGTTGAATTAATAGAAACGGAATATCCAAAACGGTCCTCAGCAACAGGAGAAGGGTTATTTATTTCTTGTTCTAATGTCCATGTAGTACCTGATCTAGAATAAACATAAACAGATCCAGCAGCACTAGCACCAGTGTCTTCCAAATAAGCACCGACTACTATTCTATCACCAGTTGAATCTATTGTTACAGAAACACCAAACTGATCATTGTCAACAGGAGAAGGATTATTTATTTCTTGTTCTAATGTCCAAGTTGTACCAGATCTAGAATACACATAAACAGAACCAGCACCACTAGCACCAGTATCTTCCAAATAAGCACTTACTACTATTCTATCACCAGTTGAATTAATAGATACAACCTGTCCAAACTGATCACTAGCAACAGGAGAAGGATTATTTATTTCTTGTTCTAATGTCCAGGTTGTATCTGATCTAGAATACACATAAACAGAACCAGCAGCATTAACACCGGTATCTTCACCATAAGCCCCTACTACTATTCTATCACCAGTAGAATTTATAGAAACGGAAAATCCAAAATAATCATTTATAACAGGAGAAGGATTATTTATTTCTTGTTCTAATGTCCAAGTTGTACCTGATCTAGAATAAACATAAACAGAACCTGCACTAGATGCTCCGGTATCTTCACTTGAAGCCCCTACTACTATTCTATCGCCTATAGAATTTATAGAAACGGAATATCCAAACGTATCAAAAGAAACAGGAGAGGGATTATTTATTTCTTGTTCTAATGACCATGTAGTACCTGATCTAGAATAAACATAAACAGATCCAGCAGCATTAGCTCCGGTATCTTCCAAATAAGCACCGACTACTATTCTATCGCCTGTAGAATTTATAGAAACAGCACTTCCAAACCGATCACCAGAAACCGGTGAAGGATTATTTATTTCTTGTTCTAATTCGCTTAAATTAACTTCAGGCATTCCTATGTTAGCTAATGATGGATACATAGCTTTATCAATATAAGTTATATAATTATTACTAAGTTCTATAAAGCTAGTAGATGAGAATTGCGCAGGTACAATCACAGTTGAACCAGTTTGTATTTTATTATTTTTAATAAGGTTGTAAGTATTAGACATTATTATATTTTAATATGATTAAAATCATTAAATCCTCTTAATTTTAAATCTGTAGTATTTTCAGTTAACGCATAAACATAAACAGAACCAGCAGCAAGAGCACCAGTATCTTCACCATAAGCACCGATTAATACCCTGTCACCGGTTGAATTTATAGAAACTGCATATCCAACCTGATCACTAGCAACAGGAGAAGGATTATTTATTTCTTGTTCTAATGTCCATGTAGTACCAGATCTAGAATACACATAAACAGAACCAGCAGCATCGGCACCGGTATCTTCCAAATAAGCTCCTACTACTATTCTATCACCGGTAGAATTTATAGAAACAGAAACACCAAAATTATCACCAGTAACAGGCGTAGGATTATTTATTTCTTGTTCTAATGACCAAACTGTACCTGATCTAGAATACACATAAACAGAACCAGCACCACTGGCTCCAGTATCTTCCAAATAAGCTCCTACTACTATTCTATCACCGGTAGAATTTATAGAAACAGAAACACCAAACTGATCACCTGCAACAGGCGTAGGATTATTTATTTCTTGTTCTAATGTCCAAGTTGTACCAGATCTAGTATAAACATAAACAGAACCGGCCTCACTAGCACCGGTATCTTCTAAATAAGCACTTACTACTATTCTATCACCAGTTGAATTAATAGATACAACCTGTCCAAACTGATCACTAGCAACAGGAGAAGGATTATTTATTTCTTGTTCTAATGTCCATGTTGTGCCGGATCTAGAATACACATAAACAGAACCAGCACCACTGGCACCGGTATCTTCTTGAGAAGCTCCTACTACTATTCTATCACCGGTAGAATTTATAGAAACAGAAACACCAAACTGATCACCTGCAACAGGCGTAGGATTATTTATTTCTTGTTCTAATGTCCAGGTTGTACCAGATCTAGAATACACATAAACAGAACCAGCAGCATCGGCACCGGTATCTTCATAATGAGCCCCTACTACTATTCTATCACCAGTAGAATCTATTGCTACCGACCGTCCAAAATAATCACTAGCAACAGGAGAAGGATTATTTATTTCTTGTTCTAATGACCAAACTGTACCAGATCTAGAATACACATAAACAGAACCAGCATCGATAGCACCAGTGTCATCATAATGAGAACTTACTACTATTCTATCACCGGTAGAATTTATAGAAACAGAAACACCAAAATTATCACCAGTAACAGGAGTAGGATTATTTATTTCTTGTTCTAATTGACATTCTAAAAACGAATTAGGGCAATTAGCACTTAAATTAGGATAACTGCTTCTTGAAACAAAAATATAATCATTTGTAAGATTTAAGTATCCGTCGAGTGCACCAATTAGATTATACTCGTCATCTAACTGTCCAACAATAGCTGTACTTTCTAAAAAATTTTCTAACTTACTCATTGAATATTATTGCTCCCAATCAAGTTATTGTGTGTATTTATAGAATTTTATCATAGCTTAATAAAACTGCGTGTTTCTAATGGTAAATTTTGTGGTGGTATTGCTATAACACTTGAAGTAGATGAGCCTGACGAATACACATAAACAGAACCAGCATCGATAGCACCAGTGT
>Ga0196901_1000341_pt1 | contig 24855 bp, 34 predicted proteins | sample CB_VirMetaG_FD_169099 | JGI IMG/M metagenome (GOLD analysis project Ga0196901, IMG submission 169099) | Freshwater to marine saline gradient viral communities from Chesapeake Bay - CB_1504_1 Viral MetaG (v3) (version 3) | ecosystem: Environmental > Aquatic > Marine > Coastal | place: USA... | reverse complement strand
TACGACATGAGGGTTTGAGGCTATTTCCGTACAAGGATAGCGTAGGGAAACTCACTATTGGTGTAGGACGTAACTTGGAAGACAGGGGTATAACTGAGGAGGAAGCTCTCTATCTGCTTGGTAATGATATACTCCAAGCAGCCTCTGATTTAGGTAGAGCCTTCCCAGTAGTGTTTGCTCTCTCACAAGATAGATATGAAGTGCTAGTGAACATGGCCTTTAATCTCGGAATCTCCAAACTGTCTAAGTTTAAACGTATGTGGGCTGCTATTGAAGTGGGGGATTTCAACAAAGCTTCTGAAGAAATGTTGACTAGTAAGTGGGCTGTACAAGTGGGAAGTAGAGCCACAGAACTAGCAGATGTGATGCGAAAGGGTTATAATGACTTGGAATGACAATCAACAGAATAGGAACTCCCCACAGCTACGAAAGCGCCAAGTTGATTTGTATAAGCTGATACAGCTTAGGAAAAACAAGAATAATATATACGACAAGGATATGGTTATACAGGCTGGAAAGCTCTATCTTGTCTATGGAAATTATAATGCTGTAGCCAATGAGCTTGGAGTCAGTCGAACAGCAGTTAGGAATTGGGCCAATAAAGATTGGTGGCCCATCCTTCTAGAAGAGATTAAATATCTCAAGAATATTGAGCTAGACAGTAAATACACGCACGCTCTCGAAAAGAGCATGTCTGAGTTAATGGATAGGCTAGAGAATGGGGACGAAGTAGTAGATTTAAAAACGGGAAAGAAGCATCGTAAGAAAGTAACAGCCCGTGACAGCGCTCTTATCAGTGCTATTATGTACGATAAGAGGGCACTATTACGTGGAGATCCTACACAGATTCAAGAAAACAATTTTAATCTTGATGATCGTATGGGACAGCTACAGGAAATGTTCAACACTATTGCTCGCAAAGCAGAAGAAAAAGTAATAGAGGGGGAATGCGTACAAGAGAATAGTGCTGTAACTGCGAGAGAGATAAAGGAAGCGATTAATCTCCCAAATCAGCTAGAGGAGCTTGAGAAGGATGTCTAGGCTCACGGCGGATACAGTATTTGGCTTTGCCGGATCTGTGCTCTCAGAGAGATTCGACAATGCTCAGAAAACTCCTCCGTTTCACAAAGAAATGTGGGATCTGTGTACGTCTGGCAATAGGCTTGTGGCTATTGCTGCGCCTCGTGGACACGCCAAATCTACCGCTATCACACATAGTTATGTATTGGCTAACCTGCTATTCAGAGAAAGACAATACGTCTTGATAGTGTCGGATACAGAAGGACAGGCTAAACAGTTCTTGTTTGACATTAAAACTGAATTGATGGAGAACACAGCTCTCAAACAACTATTTGGGATAGATAAGTTTCTAAAGGATACAGAAACAGATATTATTGTACAGATGAAGGAACGCAAACCTGATGGTTCTCCTTACTTGTTTCGAGTGATTGCCAAAGGTAGTGAGCAGAAAGTTCGTGGTTTGAAGTGGTTAGGCAAACGCCCTGATTTAGTGATTGGGGATGATTTGGAAAACGAGGATTTGACAGCCAATCCTGACAGAAGGCTCAAATTTAGGCAGTGGTTTTATGGCGCTCTTTTACCTGTTGGTAGTGATCATTGTTTGTTCAGGATTGTGGGCACAGTGTTACATCTGGACTCCTTGCTTGAAAGACTTCTCACAGACAGTACGTGGGTATCTAAACGATACCAAGCACACAACGAAGACTTTTCTGAAATACTATGGCCAGAAAAGTTTCCCAAAGAACGTTTACAACTTATACAGAAAGGTTATGCAGAGCAGGGTTTTCCAGAGGGGTATTACCAAGAATACTTGAATGTACCTATTGATCCTAATACAGCCTATTTCAAAAAATCTGATTTGTTGGCTATGGAAGAGGATGATTTTGATAAACCTAAAACCTACTATTCAGCTATAGACTTTGCCATATCTAAAGCAGAACGAGCAGATAGGACAGTAACAGGTGCTGTTGGAGTTGATAGTGAAGGCATATTGTATGTAGAAGATGTCCGTATAGGTAGATGGGACAGTAAGGAGATTATTGATGAGATGTTCTCTGTACAGAAACGATATAAGCCTGACCTATACACTACAGAACGGGGTATGATTGAAAAGGCTATTGGTCCCTATCTACATGATGAGATGTTTAAGAGAGGTACGTTTCTCAATCTAAATCCTGAAACTCCCACCAAAGATAAGGAGCAACGCGCTAGAAGTATCCAGGGACGAATGAGGGCAGGTGGTGTGAGATTTGATAAGAATGCCTCTTGGTATCCTGAATTAGAACAAGAGATGCTTACATTCCCTAAAGGGAAACATGACGACATTGTAGATTTTCTAGCCTGGATAGGCTTAACTCTTGATAAACACATCCCTGCCCAAACAGTATTGGAATTAGAAGAAGAAGCTTGGGAAGAGGAATGGCACACTTCTGGGTATGCCGATGAAGGCAGATCAGCAATAACAGGCTATTAATACATATGAAAATAGAAGACATTATAGACAATGTAAATATTGCTGAAGATTTAGACAGCACCACCCTCAATGACATCTCTAGTAAAGTTATGCGTGGTTATGAGCGAGATTTAGAGTCTCGTTCTACATGGATTGAGAATAATGATAGGTGGATGAAACTCGCCTCTCAAGTAATGGAGAAGAAAAACTATCCGTGGGAAAACGCTAGTAATGTTAAATACCCTCTTCTTACCACTGCTGCTATTCAGTTCCATGCTCGTGCATACCCTGCTTTGGTTCCAAATACTAACGTAGTAAAAGCTAAGGTGATAGGTTTTGATTCTTCAGGGGAGAAACAAGATAGTGCTATCCGTGTATCTAGGTATATGGACTATCAAGTGCTCCATCAAATGAAGCATTGGGATGAGGAGATGGACAGACTTCTCATGACCCTACCAATTATTGGGTGTGTATTTAAGAAAACCTATTACTCTCCTTCTGACAATCGTAATGTGTCAGAGATGATTCTTCCAAAGCATTTGGTTGTTAATTATTGGACTAAGAATTTAGAAGACTCCTATAGAATTACGCACATTCTAGAAGCTAGTAGAAACACTGTTGTACAGCGTATTAGGGAAGGCTTGTATAAAGATTGTGATTTGGGAGATGCTAAAGTTTCTAAACACAATCATCGTAGCACTAGTGATGAGACAGCAGGCACCACTCCTACAGATGATGAGTCTGTTCCGTACACACTACTTGAACAACACACCTATCTTGATTTAGATGAAGATGGTTATGAAGAGCCTTATATCATAACGTGTGAAGAGAACTCTGGGGAAGTATTACGAATTGTAGCAAACTACACTGAGGAAGACGTAACCTACAACGATAGTGGGGATGTATCCTCAATAAAAGGTTTTGAACATTTCACTAAGTTTTCTTTCATTCCTAATCCTGATGGTGGTTTCTATGATGTAGGTTTTGGTATTCTTCTTGGTCCTATTAATGAAGCAGCCAACACAATGATTAACCTACTCACTGACTCTGGCACACTTTCTAATCTTCAGAGTGGCTATCTTGGTAGAGGTATTAAGCTAAAGAAAGGGCAAGAAAGATTTACTCCAGGAGAGTGGAAACAGATTAATGTTTCTGGGGATGATTTGAGAAAAAGCATTCTCCCTCTTCCTGTTAGAGAACCTAGTAATGTATTATTTCAATTGTTAGGTACTCTATTAGATAGTGGACAAAGACTAGCTTCCACTACAGACATGATGGTTGGGGAGAATCCAGGACAGAATCAGAAAGCTTCTACTACAATGGCTGTTTTAGAACAAGGTATGAAGGTGTTTACAGCCATCTATAAGCGTATTCACAGAAGCCTTGGAAAAGAGTTTAACAAACTGTTTGAACTTAATGTAGAGAATCCTGATCCAGAAGCCTATCAAAATATTTTAGACTTGCCTGATGATATTGACATATACGCTGTATATAAACATGATCATAATAAAGCTAGGCTGGACATCCTTCCTTCAGCAGATCCTAGTATTGTATCAGAGGCACAGAGGCTTGCTAAAGCACAAGCATTGGTAGAATTGATTCCTTTGGGAGTTAACCAACAAGAAGCTTTAGTACGTATGCTAGAAGCGCAAGAGCAGCCTAATGTAGAGAAACTTCTTGAACCAGTTCCACAAGGACCAGATCCAGAACTTGAGTTGAAGAATAAAGAGCTTGATATTAAGAGTTCTGTAGAGAATAGGAAACTTGATATTAAAGAAGCCGAGCTTGGATTAAATCTCCGAGACAAGGCGGAGAAGAATCGTCAAACTGAGCGTAAGCTAGGTACTGACGAATTAAAGGTAATAAACGATATGATGAAGAGTGAGCAAAACTATGTCAGAAGCTCTAATAGGTAGAGTATTAGAGAGTATCGCTAGAACAAAGCACGACATCAAAGATAATTGGGCTGCAGGAAATTATACTGAAGAGACAGTAGAGGGCACTGCACAACAGAATGCTAAAGCTATAGGTAGATACCAAGCCCTTGAGGATGTCGAAGATTTAATAGAAGAACTCAAAAAGGAGTGGGAAGACGATAATGAGTAATATTTATCCAGCAGGATATAGAGTATTGATTCGTCCAGATGAGCTTGAGGAAGTTTCTGAGGGGGGTATCATAATTAAGTATGCAGACGAGCGTATTGCTAAAGCCGCAACTACTACTGGTGTTGTTGTAGCTATTGGTAGAGAAGCTTTTGGACAACACAATGGTAACACACCTTGGGTAGAAAAGGGTGATAAAGTTTACTATGCAAAGTATAGTGGTAAGATTGTACAAGATCCAGGCACTAAAGAAGAGATGCTCATTGTAAATGATGAGGATATAATTGGTATCATCCAAGAGTAAAGAGGAAATAAAGATGAGTGAAGTAGCAGAAGTACAAGTAGAAGACGTAGAGACAGAAGAGCTGGAATACACTGAAGAAGAATCGCGCGCAATGGAGCACGGGTGGAGTCCCAAGGATCAGTGGAAAGGTGATCCAGATGATTGGGTAAATGCCCGTAGTTTTATTAAGCGTGGGGAACTCTTTGGAAAAATTCGTTCTCTTGAGCGTGATAGAGACTCAATGCGACAGGAGTTTAAACAAGCTACCTCAGCAATGAGAGACATTCTCAAGAAAACTAAGGAAACTGAATACAACAGAGCGGTAAAGGAACTTAAAGAGCGTAAACGCACTGCCCTTGAAGAGGGTGAAGTTGCTGCTGTAATGGGTATTGATGATGATATTGCAGAATTAACAACCACTCACCAACGTGATGTGGCGGAAATGACTGCTATAGAGCATTCTTTACCTACTCCAGCACAACCCTCTCAAGAGTTTATTCAGTGGAGAGATAGAAATACATGGTATGATGATGATCCTACAATGCGTATAACGGCTGATAATATCGGTGTACGCTTAGCTCAGGAAACTCCTAATGCCAGTTTAACGGATATTTTCAAAGAGGTTGATAAACATATTCGTAAGGTGTATCCAGAAAGATTTGGCAATAAGCCAAGAGTTTCTAAAGTGAATGATGGAGATACCCGCACCCCGTCTACCCGAGGTAGTGGAGGTAAAAGTAAGTATAGTGTTCGTGATCTAAATGCTGAACAGCGTGACATTATGAACACAATGGTTAAGAGTGGGGTCATGACCCAGGAAGATTATATTAATGAGTTGGCCAATATTGGCGAGATTGGGAGCTAAAAGATGACTAATCGTAGAAATGCAGCAAGCACTGATCGTGAAACTGTTCGCGTACCTGTATCAGGTAATCGCGATGTTTTGACAGTAAAAGGCAAAGAAGATGGTTATGTATATCGGTGGGTAAATGATACTGATGATCGACTGTATAAATTTGAACAGGCCGGTTATGAGCATGTTGACCACGATGTTAAGGTTGGAATTTCCTCAGTGAATAAAGGGAATTCTGTAGGCAAAACTGTTTCTAAAAATGTTGGTAAAGGTACTACTTCACACCTCATGCGCATTAAGCAGGAATGGTATGACGAAGACCAAAATGCTAAACAAAAACAGATTTCTGAAACAGAAGCTGTAATGAAACGACAACTAAATAGTGGGATTGATGGGCAATACGGCAAAGTTAAGATTGAATAATCCTTTGTATGCCTTGTCCCACACTTTTAATATTTCTTAGGAGAAATGAGTATGGCTAATGTAGATCGCCCTCGTGGGGCACGGCCTATTAATAGGGATGGTAGTCCTTATAGTGGTTCTCTTCGTAAAATGCAAGTGGATTCGTCTAATGCCACTGCTATCTTTCGAGGGGATTTTGTAGCTCAGGAGGCTGACGGAAATGTCACTCCAGCTACTGCTGGCACTACTAATGTAATTGCTGGCGTATGTGTAGGTGTTGTAGTGGACAGGGCTGTGGCTGCTACTGAGCATCCAGGATATCTTCCTGCAACAACTGCTGGGTATATTCTCGTAGCTCCGGCTGAGAGTTGTTACTTCGCCATCCAAGAAGATGGTACAGGTAGTGCTGCTAATCGTGGTGCTACAGCTAACTTCGTAGCAGGTGCAGGTTCTGCCACTACAGGTGTTTCTGGCCATGAGTTAGACACTTCAGAGGTAGATCAGGATGCTGCTGACCAACTTAAATTAGTTGAGAAAGTTGATAGTCCTGATAATGACTATGGTCTGAATTGTGAGTGGATTGTACAGATTAATCTACCACAACACAGTGTACGCACTGCCGGAATCTAAGGAGAATAACATATGAGTACACCTATTACTACTGGTAGCTGGGGTAAAGCCCTATGGCCAGGAATTAACGCTTGGTACGGCAAAGCTTACGCTGAGCATAAAGAAGAGTTTCCAGCATTATTTGACACCTTTCGCTCTCGACGTAAGTTTGAAGAGGACGTAGGCACCACTAGTTTTGGTCTAGCGGCTGTGCAGCCAGAAGGTAGCTCGGTAGCTTACGATAGTGAGTCTCAGGGTTTCGTAACCCGCTACACGCACGTAACGTATGGTTTGGGTTTCATCATCACTAAGGAGATGATGGAAGACGATCTGTATGATATCGTTGGTGAGCGTCGTTCCAAGGCTCTGGCATTCTCTATGCGTCAGACTAAGGAAACTGTAGCAGCTAACGTCTATAACCGAGCATTCACTGCTGCTTATGCAGGTGGTGACGGTAAAGAGATGTGTGCTACGGATCATCCGAACGTAGCTGGTGGCACTTGGTCAAACGAGCTTACTACTGCTGCTGATCTGTCTGAGGCTTCTCTTGAGCAGGCATGTATTGACATCATGAAGTTCACCAATGACCGTGGTCTAAAGATTAGCGTAATGCCTGAGAAGCTCATTATCACTCCTGATAATGTCTTTGAAGCAGAGCGTATTCTGATGTCCACTCAGCGTGTTGGTACTGCTGATAACGATATCAATGCTCTCAACGCTATGGGCAAGTTCCGTGATGTTGTAGTGAATCACTACCTGACTGATGCTGATGCATGGTTTATCCGTACTAACGCACCTGATGGTATGAAGCACTTCATCCGGGCTGAGGATTCGTTTGATATGGATAACGATTTCGATACCGATAACGCTAAGTTTAAGGCTCGTGCTCGCTACTCATTTGGATGGACTGATCCGCGTGGAATCTTTGGTTCTCCTGGAGCTTAGTAAATATAAGTAGGTGATATATCCCTCCCTCGTAGCTGGGGGAGGGAGTTGACTCCCTGACAAGGGAAGGAATAAATAATATGGCTGCAAATGAAAGTACAAAATACACCCATTTTTCTAATATAGAGATTGGTACATCTAGTGGTGGCGGTGGTTTAAAAGTAGCAGGTGTTCAGCAGAATTTAGGCTCTGCTGAAACTGTAACCGGAGTTACTACGCTTACCACTGCTGACAATGGCAAAACCTTTTACCTAAACGCTGCTGCTGGAGCTACTATCACGCTCCCTGCTGTAGCTTCTTCTGCTGGCGTAAGTTTCAAGTTTGTTGTGGCTGCTACATTTGCTACCACCAATTGGATTGTTGCTTCTGCTGAAGGAGACAACATTGATGGATCAATTGAGGTAGCAGGCGCTGTTGTTGTAGCTGGGGCAGAAGATCAAATTAACTTTGTAGCGACTGCTGAAGCCCTTGGTGATCATGTAGTTCTTCATAGTGATGGTACTCAGTGGTTTGTGCATGGTATGGCTGCACTTACTGGTGGTATCACAGCAACTGATCCTGCATAACTTTAACGGGGGCTTCGGCCCCCTATTATTATATATTATGGTAACATACTCTAATTTTTATCCTTATGAATCTACTTTAGATGGTGACACATCTATTGCATTCCCATTGCCAATTAAACGCATACAACTTACGAATGATAGTGGTGTTCATGCTCTAAAGTTTAGGTTTCAACCTACGGAAACTTATGGCACCATTCTTCCTAAAGAATCTGTGAGTATTGATGTAACAGTTAGGACTATATATTTATCAACAGATGGGTTAGTTGAATATCGTATTTGGGGTATGGGATAAGTGAGAACACAGCAACTACATGAAAAAACTACCACACAATCTGACTTTGGTCATGATGCTTGGGGAAGAAACAAAGTAATACATGATGTATCATTGCTACACGGTATGTTTACATATAGCATACCTTCTGTGGTTTGGTATGAAATGTTAGATGATGTAGAACAAACTACAATAACCCATTCTGTATCTACTGATGGTAAATTAGTAATAACTTCAAACAATCTTAATCAAAAAGTACAATTAAGAACTTTCAGAAACCCCCGTTATGAACCTAATAGGGGGCAGCTATATTCTACTTCTGTTATACTTCCTAATAGTACAAATGCAGGGCAACGTAGTTGGGGAGTGTTTACTAAGGAAAACGGGACAGGATTTAGATTAAAGAGTGATGGGAATTTATATGCTTGGCGCAGAACAACTGTTAACTCTGTAACTACTGATATTGAGGAAGTTATATCTATACCCTCTAATATTGATATAGAGAAAGGCAATATATATGATATACAACACCAATGGCGAGGGGTAGGAGACTACTTCTTCTATATAAATGGGCAGTTGGTACACACATTCAATCTTATAGGCACTCTTACAGAATTAAGCATATCTAATCCTGCAATACCCATTGCTTGGGAGTGTATTGATCAGGGAGATGCGGTAGCAATACATGCTGGATGTGTTGATGTTACTTCTGAAGGTGGTGTGGGAAACGGTAAGATATATGGAGCTATTGTTGCAACAGACGTAGCTCTATCAGGAACATCACAACCAGCATTAATAGTTAGAAATAAAGACTTGGTTAATTCTTTAATTAACACTAGGGATGTTGAAGCCCTAACAGCAGTGTTTAGTTCTGATACAAGATGTACGGCAGAAGTGTGGGCAACTAGGGATGACACAGCTATCACACTTAATGGGGACACTTTCACGAACTATGGAGAGGGACATTTAGAATATCTAATTCCCACTAATGCTACTTTTGACACGGCAAAGGCTGTGCAAACTTATGCGGCCAAGACTCCTGCTAATAGCACTGTAGAAACAAGTGCTGTATACCAAGGAGTATCTGAAATAATCCAAACTCCAGGGGATATATTTATATTTTCTTTTACAGCTACTCCAAATATTGCAGCCTCTGTTACTTATGAATTTGCTGAAGCAATCTAATTTATTATAGGAAATGTTATGAAACCAACTTGTGTATCACTTGGGGAACAAACCTCAGACGGCATCTTATTTAATGGGAAGTCTCTTCTTGCTGGGGTTCTTGTCATCACTGATGGTTCTAATCCAGCAACTGTTATTTTATATGACAATACTGCAGCATCTGGTAAAAAGCTATTTGAAGCTGTAGTAGCTGGGGCTAGTAATGCAGCATTATTTATGTTTGACACTCACGTTCAAGCTGAGAACGGTATTTATCTTGACATTGGGGGCACAGGAGCTTCCTGTATAGTGTATAGGGGCTAATATGTCCAAGAAACTCTCATATATACCAGGAGATCATTGGGTTGTTTGCCAACGCTCTGGAAAAGTTATACGTTCTTCTGAGGCTAAGAGAGAGTGGACTGGTCTTATTGTAGCGCCAGAATATTGGGAACCAAGACACCCACAAGATTTTGTTAGAGTGCGTGCTGAGAATACAGCGGCTAAGGGACTTGTAAATCCCGAACCAACAGATACATTTATAACTGGATTCTGCACTACTAGAAGTGCTGTAGCAGGGGTAGCAATCACTGGATGCGCTATAGTAGGATTAGATCCAGAGTATAATGAAATCCCAACAGGAACATTTAATAGTAATACATTATGAATTTGTATTCAAAAGTTTTTTCTTCTGTGGCTGGTGTTGGTGTGTGTGGATATGCCCATACCAGTGTCACAATATGTAGTATTGATATTAACAAAGCTGTTGCTGGCATAGCAGTAGCTGGTACAGCAATAGCGGGAATAGAATAATGGCAACAACTACTTTTGTAGATAAAGAAACTGTAATTGAGGCAGATTGGTTAAATGATGTTGATGAGCATGTGTATGATCAAACTACTGGTCTACATACGGCGGCTAATATCACTAATGTACCCTCTGGAAATTTAGCAGCTACTGATGTACAAAGTGCTCTAAATGAGTTACAGACGGGGATAGATGGTGCAGCAACCTATGAGGCTTTAGATAGTGCTGGAGATGTAGGCTTTGCCTCTTCTCAAGTACCAGAAGGAGCCAAAGTAGTTCGTAATCTTGCAACTGTTGCAGCTATGGTTGCAGAAACTGGAGTGGTTGTTGGAGACTATGTGTCAGTACAAGACTATGCTTCTGGAACTACTTCTGGAGTATTATTCTTTAAAGCTGTTACTGCGGCTACAGGAACCGCTGACGGCGGATCATACATAGACTCGACTGGTTCATCAGTACAGTTCAAACAGAATTTCCCATCTGTCATTAGTGTTAAGATGTTTGGTGCTACTGGAGACGGAACTACTGATGACACTACTGCCTTGCAAGCATCACTAGATTACGTGCATGCTTCTACCATCGGCGGGTTATACGTTCCAGCAGGAACATATCTTACAGGTAAACTAGAATGGCCTGGAAACAACATCACACTTCGCGGGGCAGGGTCAGCGTATTCATATAATACGTCAGCCACTCCACGGTCAATTCTCAAAGCTAAGGCTGCTACAACCATCGTGCTTGATCTTGTTCAGACTGGGACGGCTGAAGATAGAACAGGGAATCACATTGTTGATATAGGAGTTGATGGTAATTCTATTGCCGCTGTTGGTATTGACGTTGCTGGATCAAATGTACTCGAGCAATGCCGTGTGAAAGGTTGTACCACAGCAGGGGTACGTCTATCTAATTATACGAACGGCACTCGGATTGTTCGATGTGGCCTCAATTCAAATAGTGGATGGGGTATTCAAGTAGAGGGTAGCTCGACTACCACCTATTCAGTTACTGATACAAATACTAGCCTGAATACTGCAGGTGGTATAAATATTCAAGGTGGTGTGTTAGTCAATTTTAAGAACGTAATTTCAGAATCTAACACTGGTCCAGGATTACGCATTTACAAACCAAACACGCACACTAATGCTTTTGAAGGATTCACCTTTGATAACTGTTGGTTTGAGGATAATGCTAGTGCCTCTCCATATTTCACAATAGTGATTGATGCAGATACTGCTGATCCAGATGCAGGCCCACAAAGAATTTCTTTCAATCAATGTCGGACCACAGCCTCAGCAGCAACTAGAAAGTACGCAAATCTGAATGTAGGTCGTTGGGTTGAATTTAATAAATGCCAGTTTGATAACTCGACTGAAGCAAATGCTGTAACAATGAGCAGCAACATGCACTACGTCTCTTTTATTGAGTCAACTCAAGCTACAGGTTCTGATGGTCTTACAGCTACCCAAGTGGATAATGCAATAGCACAAGGCACGAATTGTTGGTGGCATGATCCTGGAGTAAAGCGAGTTGTTGGTGCTGGGTCTCCTGCAGCCGGCTTTACCAACTCGTGGGTAAATTATGGCAGTGGCTTCGTCCCTGCTGCGTATTGGTTTGATAGAGATGGCCGCATATGTATAGAAGGGGTGGTAAAAACAGGCACCCCACCTGCTTCCATATTCACCCTTCCAACAGGATATCGTCCATCATATAACTATGCGTTTGCTCAGGATGCTGCTGGATCGCATAGCCTTTTATATGTAAACTCTGATGGAACAATTGTACCTAATGTTGGTTCTACAAGTTTCCAGAGTATAGATGGTATTTGTATAGCCAAGGGGTGATGATATGAGCACGTCAGGCAGCATTAATTTCTCTGTAAATAGAGATGATCTAATTACAGAGGCTCTTGAACATATAGGAGTGCTGGCAGAGGGAGATAGCCCTACAGCAGCGCAATTAACCTCGTGTGCTCGCACTCTGAATATGATGGTGAAGAGTTGGCAGACAGATAATTTGCATCTCCATGCTATTAAGAGAGCTTACCTCTTTCTTGCTAAGAACACGCATGAATACTCTCTATCTAGTAGTGGTGATAATTATACGTATTCATATGTTAAGACGCAGATAGCTGCAGCAGCTTCTAGTGGTGATAGCACAATCTCTGTGGATAGCATCACAGGCATTAGTAATGCAGATTATATTGGTATAGAGCTTGACGATGGTACTTTGCAGTGGACTACTGTCAATGGTGCTCCATCTGGATCTACTATCCCTCTAACAGCATCTCTAACTGATGATGTAGCTGTAGACAACTATGTGTTTGCATACACTACCAAGGCTGATAGGCCAATGGATATTGTTAAGGCTAGTGTTAGGAACACTTCTAATGTTGATGTAGCTGTAAACAATATTCTACGCAGTGAGTATGTAGAGCTGTCTAATAAAACTACAGACGGACAAGTTAGTCAAGTGTGGTACGATAGGCACGTAGGTACTGGAACATTACGCACATGGCCTGAAACTGATGACGTAACTAATGTTCTTGTGTTGTGGGTTAAGCGTACCATAGAGGATTTTGATACTAGTACGGATGAAATTGACATGCCACAAGAGGCCTATCTTGCTGTAGTGTTTAACTTAGCAGCATTGCTGGGCTACAAGTATGGGACTCCAACTGCAATTTTAGATAGGATTAGTGCTAAAGCTATGGGATTAAAAGATACTCTAGAAGGGTATGATAGAGAGGATAGTGTAATGTTCTCTCCTGATTATAGGAATTAATGATGCGTTTACCTCTTGTTGGAAATATACTAACTAGACGCGCTGATGTTGCTGTAGATCAGTTTTATAAAAATTGTTACCCAGAAACTGTTGATGAGAACAATCCTTTTGTTACAAAGCGTCCAGGATTAAAAGCTAGTTTAGCATTTAGTTCTGGAGCGGGTCGTGGGATATACAACTGGAATGGTAATCTATATTCTGTAATAGGAAACACAGTTAGGAAAGGATCTTCAGCACTATCTACTACCCTAGCCACTACCACTGGAAAAGTGTATTTTTCAGAAACTGGTGGGGGAACCCCAAAGCTTATAATTAATGATTTGACCAACCTATACATTATAGATGCTAGTGACAATCTATATTGGCTTGTTGGAGGAGATACAACATATGCAGCTTGGGTTATGTCTACAGCATACAATTCTGGAGACAGGGTTATACCTACAGTTGAGAATGGGTTTTTTTATAACGCAAACACAACAGGAACCTCTGACAGCAGTGAACCAACTTGGCCCACAACATTAGGAGACACTGTTGTTGATAATGGGGTCACTTGGGAATGCGCTGGATATTACACCAATCTTCCTGATAATATGGTTAGTGGCGTATCTTTCATGGATCAGTATATATTTGTAATGGATAGTGCTGGAGCTATATATAATACTAATGTTAATGATCCTACAACTATCACAGCCTCCGACTTCATCACAGCAGAAGATAATCCAGATGTTGGTGTTAGAATCCACAGACATCTTAATTACATCGTAGGCTTTGGGCAATATAGTATTGAATTCTTCTATGATGCGGCTAATGCATCAGGCTCTCCATTAAGTAGGGTTAGCGAGGCAGTAAATCATGTAGGGTGTGTAAGTGGTGATACAGTAGCCTCTATGGATAATTTTACATTATTTCTTGGTAGAGATAGAACGGGAGAGGCTAAATTATATGGTATAGAAGGTCTAGCTACTAAAATAGTTTCTACAAAAGCCGTAGATAGAATTATAAATTCTGAAGGATCAAATCTATCTGCTGCATATGGGTATGTAGTAAAATCTTCTGGGCATGTTTGGTATGTCTTAACACTCACCAGTATTGGCAAAACCCTCGTATATGATTTGATTGATAAGGTGTGGCACTCGTGGAGTTCTTATAATGGTAGCACAGAAACATATTTCACAGGAGTAGGCTTTGCGGAAGTGGGTTCTGTGGGTTACATTCTTGATAAGGACAACGGGGACATCTATGAACTTGATGAGGCCACCTACCAGGATGCTAGTAACACTATAAAAGTACAAGGGACTACAGATATATTTGATGGTGACATCATAAAAAATAAGTTTTGTACTAGGTTAGAAGTGGTTGGAGATAGAGCTGCCTCAGCAGCTACTTTATCTATATCATGGTCAGATGATGACTATGCTACATTTAATACCCCAAGAAATGTTGATCTTAACAGTAGAGCACTGTTAACTAGACTAGGCAAATTCCGTAGAAGGGCTTTTAGGTACACATTTGAAGAAAATCTTCCTATGCGTCTAGAAGCTTTTGATATTGAAGTTCTTCCAGGAGAGTATGGACAATAATGGCTTCCCCACCCCCTATTAATGATAATATTGGTAGTCACGCTTGGTTAGATTGGTTTAGGCAAATTGACAGAGAGATTAGGTCGTTCTCCAGCGTAGTTTGGGGTAACATTAATTTCTCTGGGTCAAACATTACAGACATAACCACTAGAAACCACAATCAATTGCAGAGTCATGATGGAGGAACTAGTGGGCAGTATTATCACCTAACTCAGGCTCAACACACTGAAGCTACCACTTTCTTTGCTAATACTAATATAACAGGGGCAGAGGCTGAAACACTATCAAATGGGTCTAATGCAGATAGTTTGCATACACACGATGCATTAACTTTAGGAGCAGCAGAGGTAGTGTCCCCACCATCCTCTGCTTCAGATACGGGAACAGCAGGGCAAATAGCCTACGATGGCAGTTATTTTTATGTTTGTACTGCAGCTAATACTTGGTTACGGGCACCTATAGCAACATGGTAGAAGAGTACACTTTTAAAATTATACAGCCCTATGAGGTGGAGGATTGGTGGGACAAGTGTTATAAGGCTCTCGCTAGAGCTGTAAATAGACCTACTAGCAGCCATACTATGAACAATGTGTATGACATGGCTAAAGCAAACAAACTATCAGTCTGTGTCATAATTGACAATGATTATAAGGTTGCAGCTGCTGCTACTATACAATTAGTGCCCTATCCTAATGAAAAGATGGTACGTATCATACATCTTGGAGGCTGGGGAATAAAGAAATGGGGGCCACTATTCGCAGACTCCATGCGGGAGTTGCGAATTCAAGTGGGAGCAACACAAATTGAAGCTTTTTGTAGAAAAGGTTTTGAGAGAGTGTTTAGAGAATGGGGATTTAATCCTACTCACACAATAATGAGGGGCGCGTAATGTTTAGAATTGGTGGTACTGAATTTGGTTTCTATCCTGCTATGGATAGTGGTGATGCTGGTGGGGGTGGTGCAGGGTTTGGTGTAGATGCTGGCAGTGCTGATATTGGAATGCCTGGAACCGATTTTGGAGGTTTCTCTGACGCAGGCATGGCCCCAGGAACAACGGGATTATCCGATTCTTTTGGTAACACTGTAGGCACTGGCTTTGGTGGTACTGTTGGGGTAGGTATCAGCGAGAGTGGTGGCACATTAGGTGTTCCTGGATCATTATCTTTCTATGGTCATGCTCCTAATATTGGCCAATCACTCTCCAATATTAATGCTACGCCAGCTACGCCATTTGGCTATGCCAGCATTAACCCTGCCATAGCCCCTGAACAAGCTAGTATGCTGGCAGAACAGACAGGGGCTTTCGGTAATTTTGGTGAGGCCGCTACTTTAGGAGCTGTGCAGTCTGTTGACCCTTCCGCTGGGCCTAGCGTGGCTACTAATATTGCTAAAGGCATAGCTGGATTTGTTAACCCCCTTGCTCCATTTGCTGTTCAGGGCATCTCTAATGCCATGAATAATATGTCTGCTGGGTATGGTATGGCCCCAGGATTTACTGGCATGGTGGGGAGCACTTTGGGTGCTGCTACAGGTATTCCAGGATTGTCTCAATTAGGGGGACAGCTTGGGGCTTCTCTTGGCATGGGTTCCCCAGGAGGAGGATTTGCAGGACAATCTGGCACTGCTGGAGGCGCTCCAGGAGGTTCTGGAGGAGTTATGGGAACAGGTATAACCCTAATGGATTTAGTTAAAGGGGGATTGGGTGTATATCAAGCCAACCAGAATCAAAAAGCTCTACAGAGTATTGCCAACCAGCAGGCAGCTCTAGCTGACCCATTCAGAGCACAGAGGGGAGGAGCTGTTAATGCTGCAGGAGCTTATGCTGCTGATCCTACTTCCAACCCTCTATACCAACAGAGCTTGGCAGAAGCTGAGAAAGCACTAGCACGTAAGCAAGCGGCATCTGGCAGATATTTCTCTGGAGGCGCGTTGGCAGAGGCAGGCAGGCTTCCTGCTTCTGTAATGTCAGCATTACAGAATCAGTCTGTAGGGAATCAAGCTCAGATTGCGCAGGCCGCACAGGGTGCTCCTGCAACAGCAGCACAATTATATGGGCAGAGTGCTACAGGAGCCGCTGCTGCGGATGCTAGTAAGCTTGGAGCATTTTTCTCTCCATACAATCAGAGGCAGTCTGAGCAGAGCATTTTAGCTATGCTGCGAGGAGCATAAGTATGGCCACTAACTATCCCGTACTCCCTACACTAGAGACACAAATTAATGCTGCTAGGCAGCAGGGTATGGACTTTGGTATGCAGCAGCTAAATGCTGCACAACAAGCTGGTATTATCCGAGCACAGCAGCAGCAGAATACTCTTTCTGCTGCCACTATGGAAGACAGGATAATTGAATCTAAGCTTGGGCGTATGAGAAATGAAACTGCTATGTATTTGGAGAAGCTTAATCAAACTCCTCAAATGAAGCAAATGATGTCGCAACAAGCTATCACAGATGCTGCTAATAAACTATCAGAGTCTAGTAAGACTAATTATCAAAATGCCATAGATGCTTTAGATCCTGCTGTAGAAACTTTTAAGAAGGGTGACGCTAGGCAAGCTATCGCCATGCTACAACAGGCTGGACAAAATCCAGCTATAGCTTCACAACTCTCTAATCCAAACAGCCCTATTGGTAAAGTTTATAGGGGGCTTATGTCAGGAAATCCTCAAAGCATGGCCCAAGCCTACTCAATGTTGAATTGGGGGAAGCAGGTGGTTGGAGCATCTTCTGCCAGAGCAGGGGAGGCTAGCAGATCTGGGGCTATATTTGAATCTAAGCTTAGACGAGAAGAGGAGGCTGCTAAACAAGCTGCTATCACTAAAAGAGAATTAGAAACGGCTAGAATAAAAGCACAAGCAGAGGCGCAAGGCAAGCCTCCTGCTGTACCCTCAGCTACGGAATTAGAGCAGGCTAAGCGATACTACAACGAGCTTACAGATCAAGGGCTGTTCACTAGCTTCAGAACTTCTGGTGCAGAGGAGCGTGTGATTAATGCTTTAGCAGAAGAGGCAAAAGCTATACAAACTAATGATAAAAATAAATCTATTAGTTTTAGAGAAGCTTTCAACCAAGCTACACAGAAACTTGGTGTTTCTGAGGCATCTCCAACACCATCAACAATGGTAAAGTCCTCCCCCCAAGATGACTGGGTAACTAGGGCTATGCAAGCAAATCCTGGTATGAGTAGGGAAGCTATTGTAGCAGAAGGCGTGAGAATAAATAAATTACCTAGTGGATATAAGTAATGGCTTTTATTGATCCAGATACTGTACAGAATCCCTCTGTTGTGTCTCAAATAATGGACATCACAGAGGATGATTTCACAGCTCCCACTAATGCACCTGTAGCAGCACCTTCTCAACAAGCCTTCGTAGACCCCGATACACAGCCTACATGGGCACAAAGGCAGATGGGGGATGTGCAGGCTGTAGGGCAGACGTTAGGCTCTCTGGGGAGTGCTGCGGCCCTCTCAATACCTGCGGCTCTACAGGCCACAGGCAATTGGTTATTGACTGGGGATGTTGAGAAGGCCAAAGAGGGTATGAACCAATGGATGAAGAAGGGCTATATGCCCTCTAATCCTTTGGCTGCACGCACTATGCAAACTATTGGTGAGGGGTATGAATATTTAGCTGAGGGTACGGAGAAACTACTTGGGCCAGAGGCACGTATGGCCACTGAGATTGGTTTAGTTGCAGCACCATTTATTAAGCTAAAGCCTACCCCATTACAGGAATATAAAGCTGTGCTGGCTAAGCCTGTAGATAGTGCACCTGTTCGTAAAGGATTTAGCTCTGATATTATAGACAGTGTAGACGTTCGCCTACTGAAGAATGCTCCTGACGTAGCAGGAAGAGTTAGGCAGATGGAAGCTGAGGGTTTGTATAAAGGGGTACAGTTTAAGAATGCTGTAGATAAGTTTGAAGCGGCTGTTAAACTTATTGAAGCGCGTAATCCTGAACTGGCTTATAGGATTAATGATGCTTATTATCACCAACCTGTCAGAGGTAAGGGCACTAAGGGAGCAGGTATTTCTGAAGTAAGGAAGCTTATGGCTGAAGAGATAGGCCCAAAAAGAGTGTCTGAAATTCTTGAGCCTATAGAGGCTGCTTTAAGGCAGCGTGGTATAGAGATGTTAGAAGTTAATCCTAAAATGGAACTTATACCAACATCCTATCTACCTCTTAGGGTACTGCATCCAGACAAGCTTGGCGTTAATTTAGAAGGGAAGCTTGGTAAAACTCTTCAAGAGATTGATGTAGCTGTGGCTAAGGGGGAGTTAGACCCTCATACAGCAGAGATACGAAGAACTAAAGCAATTACTTCAGGGATTGATGTTGATGTTGCTGCTAAGCAATCTGGCCATGAGAAGTCTCGTAAATACCATAAGTTGACAGATGAGCAGAAGGAGGCTTATGCCACTATACCTGACGCTCTTCGTAGGTATTTTGAAGAGACTGGTATGAGTATTGCTGAGAAGAAGTTTCTTGGTAAGGGTGATAGCTATGAGGCTGCAATAGGGGAGTTTATGCAACCATATGCCAATCATCCTAGATATACAGCTATACGAGAAGCTCTGGAAGCTAGGTTTGGACCAAATGCCCGTAGAGGGTTAGATGGTATGTGGAACAACTTAAAAGAAATTGGTTATATAGGCACCATTGCTGACGTAGCATCTGCTATACAACAGCTCACTGATATAGCTGGAACCATGTCTAGACAAGGGTTGGCCCCCACACTAAAGAGTATTTATAAGAGTTCTGGAAGACAATCTACGAGAAGACTTAAAGGAACTATTGAGCCAGAAGATATTGGATTTGTAGACATTATGGCTGAAATGGCTACCTCTAGGGGAGGAGTTAATAAACTTCTTGAGAAAACTCTGGGAGCATCTGGCTTTAAAATGACTGATAAGTTTGGTAAGCGTGTGCTAATCAATGCTGCTAAAGATAGATTGGTAAAGCAAGCCAAGAATAGGCCAGACAAACTCAGAGAGGATTATTGGTGGATGGATAAGAGTGAGTTTGAACGCTTCAAAAGGGGGGTTGTTAGTGGTGACGCTACAAATAAGGACATGCAATTTGCTCTAGTAAATGAGGTGTTGGATATTCAACCACTAACATTATCACAAATGCCTATTAAATACTTACAGATGAGGAATGGGAAGATACTATACGCCCTCAAGACATGGGCTATTAGACAGATTAATAGATATAGAGAGGACGTTATTAAAGGTAATCCAGGGAAAGCTCTTAAATACGGTGCCGCTATTTATTTAGCTACTGAGAGTATTGACCTATCTAAAGACGTACTAACCTCTATGATTACTGGAGTGCCTTTATCAGAGGAGGATGTAGCAGACGGAGCTATAAACAACCTGTTAAGAATGTTCTTCATGTCCACATACGGAGCTAGTAAGTTTAAGCGTGGGGATACTCAGGGAGCCATCACTTCCTCTATATCTCCAGTACCTGCTGGTGTTGGGGTTATTAGTGATTTAGGTTTTGGTATATGGGAAACTATTACAGGAGAGGCTCCACCCTCTAAAGCTGTTAAACGTATTCCTATTGTGGGGAGAGCCGCTGGCGCTCTTATGGAGGAATAGGTATGACAGATGACTCTTTCAAAGAGTGGATGAGAGAAGAGATTTCTCATATTAAAGGTGAGATGGTTACTATCCGCGCAATATCAGAAAAAAATTCCAGAACATTAACTCAAGCTCTGTGGTTTTGGAGAGGAATTAAATTTATGATTGCTATCTCATTAGCACTAATCACTTTGAATTGGCATAACGTACTGAAGCTCTTAGGCAAGGGCTAGGAGGAAATATGATAGCTGCATTGGCTACAGTATTCGGGCCAGCAATTGGAACGCTAATTGACAGGCTTGTTCCTGACAAGCATGAAGCTGAGAAAATGAAGTCTGAGATGGAGATGCAGCTTTTAAATGCTGCCAACCAAATCAACCTAGAGCAGATTAAAACTAACCAAACTGAGGCAGCACATAGAAGTATTTTTGTAGCTGGTTGGCGACCATTTATTGGTTGGACATGCGGTGCAGGGTTTGCTTGGGCTTTTGTTGGACAACCTGTGGCCACTTGGGTGTTAGCTCTGTCTGGGTCTGAAATACTACTACCTGCACTAGACACAGCCCCACTGCTAGAGATGGCATTTGCTATGTTAGGGTTGGCTGGCATGCGTAGCTGGGAGAAGAGTAGAGGACTAACCAAATAACAAAGGGGCCACTGGCCCCTTATCTATGTTATACTTTAGTCATCTTGCATGCTGGATCAAGCCATTCCTCATGAGGTTCTTTCATTAACTCTCTAAAGAACTTAGTGGCATGTTTACTGTCTTTTAGTTTGTTTAGTGGAATAACTACACCAACACCTTTGTGTGACATAATGACATAAGGATTGTCCTCTTCGCCATACTGTGTACAATCTATAGATATGAAGGAAAGAGGTGGGGATGCACTAACATCCCGCATTCCTATCATCAACAGAAATGCCACTAGAATTAATATCTTCTTCATAAGCTTCTCCAAAGTTTAGCTCCAGTTGTTCTGGAACATTGTTAACTAATAGTTCTGTTGGCACTTCCTCCCAAGTTTCGGAAACATAATCATAACACATAAGCGTTCGTTCCCTTCCAGGTCTTACCACCCACTTTAGTTCAAACATCCTTCAACACCTCCACTAACCAAGATAAATCCTTACCCTTCTTATCTAACAACTCCAGTACGTCAATAATATCCTCCTTACGGGCAGACAGAGTCTTTGAATCTGGACGCTTGGTGAAGAATAGTACCTCATCTGGTCTTTCTGTAGTTATATAGGGTCGGCCCATTATTCGCACTCCTTCTTTCCAGTAGCAGGATCGTAGAAGCAGGCTTTAGCCTCTTCTTTCTCCTCTTCCTTGGTTTCATTCAGAATACCAAACCGCTTACCAGAAGCTCTGAATGTTGTAACCCCTTTACATCCCATCTTCCAAGCTTTCATGTAAATATCCTTGAATTGATCCCATGTAACATCATCCCCAACATTAATGGTTTTAGAGCAAGCACTGTCCGTATACTTCTGTGCCGCAGCTAGTACAGCTAAATGCTCATCAACAGTACACTCCCCAGCAGTACGTCCTTTAACTCCCCATTCCATCATTCCATAGTCTTTCACTGTTTCCCTAACTGTAATACCATCCTTCAATACATCTCTGGTGTACGAATGCGAGAATACAGGTTCGATGCCAGAAGAAATATTATCAGCACAAAGGCTAATAGTACCAGTGGGAGCAATGCTAATAAGGTGAGAGTTCCTGATACCATTTTCCCTAATACACTGTTGTGTTTCTTCGTCCAGCGTCTTAAAAAACTCTCCATTGCAATACTTCTCCGCATCATATAGAGGAAAAGACCCTTTCTCTTTAGCTAGCTCACTGGAGGCTATATAAGCCTCATTAGTGAGGAATTGCAACAACTCCTCCTCAAATATAAGAAAGTCTGCGCTTCCATATTCATAGCCTAAGTATTCCAGAGCATTAGCTAGTCCGGTAACACCAAGCCCCATCCTACGTTTATTCTTAGCCTCCTCTTCCTGCTCAGGCATGGGGTAGGGAGTGTTGTCAATGACATTATCCATAGCTCTCACTACAGCACGAATATCCCTCATAAATAACTCATAATTAAATGCCTTATATACGCCATCATATTCTGATACATATTTAGTGAGATTGAAGCTTCCTAATAGACAAGCCCCATTGGGTGGCAAAGGTTGCTCACCACACGGATTTGTAGCACTAATAGTTTCACAATAGTATAGGTTGTTCATTTGGTTAATGCGGTCAAGGAACAACACCCCAGGTTCTGCCCAGTCCCACGTAGCTCTCATAAGCTTGTCATACAGCTTCTTAGCATTCACACGCTTATACACCTTACCCTCAAACGTAAGCTCAAACTCTTTGTTATTCTCTACACATTCCATAAACTCATCTGTAACACCTACAGATATATTGAAGGCGGTTAATTCTGTATCATTAGTCTTTGCTTCTATGAAGGCTTCAATGTCTGGATGATCCACACGAAGCACCCCCATTTGAGCACCTCTACGGTTACCAGCACTAGCTACAGTTTTACACGTAGCATCAAATATCTGCATGAAGCTTATGGGACCAGACGCAGCACTGTCTAATGATACAATATGAGAACCGGAGGGTCTAATACTACTGAAGTCATACCCAATGCCTCCACCTTTCTTCATTGTTAATGCTGAATATTTAGCAACATCCATAATCCCTTCCATACTATCATGGATAGTAGGAGAGACAAAGCAATTAAAAGCTGTTACATTTCTAGGACTACCTACAGCACTCTGAATACGTCCTCCAGGTAGGAATCTCTGTTCTCCTAGAATTTCTCTAACATCCTCAAAGTGCGCATCATCATCTGCTAATGTGTCTGCCACTCTTGTAGCATATTCATCAAAAGATTCTCCTATCCCACGATATTTACGAGCATGGGTTTCTTTAGCAAACTCTGTTTTTGGCCCTTCAAACTTCATCAACAATCTCCAAACTAATACCCCAAGACAGTGCTGCTTCCTTTATAGCTACGTCTGCGCAGTAGGATATTCCAACCCCAGCCAGTAGAAAATTTTTTATGTCTTGTGTGTCCCAACAATCCTCAAGCATCTCACTATATGTTTCTACTATAGCGGTATGCCTGTTCCTATTATACTTTTTAAGCATTCTTGGGAGGATCTCTATAACATCTCCATACCTACTCATCGTTGTTTCCTGTGATAGTTGCTAGGGATTCTTCAGGCTGCTCGTCTTCTTCAGCCTCCCTAGCATTCATAATGGACAGCTCTTCTCTAATGCCTCTAAGTTCTAGCAACATTTCCCATTGTAGCATTGTGCGCCATTCATTGTTCCCAAACAGAGAGAGCATTTCAACGAAGTCGTCCATTTCATACGAATGTGTTGGAGAAGCTGTATCCTTCTCCCCCTCATACGTGACAATAATCCTCTTCTTGTTGTCCGATAGAGCTAGCTTTATTCTATCCCCAATAATACTGTTAAACATTAATCTGTACCTCCAGCTTTAATATTTTCAATACTTTGTCTAGATGTTATTTGTGTATCCTCCCCCCAATCCTGGTTCACGAGTGGCCTCGTAATGTGGTAAAAGGCTGGACCAATAACTTTATTTGGGTCATCTCTCAACCGCTGGTATGGTGGATAGCTGACATGACCTCCATCTTCCTCTATAGCATGTTTGTAACCATGCACGAAGGCGGTTATGTAATGGTAGCGAGAGGCTTTGATAATGTCCCTATCTACTTCATGTGCTTCAAGGAGCTTCTCAATATAGCTCCAATGAGCGTCTGCTAATTCTTTGGCTACGTCTAGATTCATGTTGTTTTCCTTTTGAAACATTCTTTAGGAGGAGCTACATATTGACATATTGGTAGCCCTGTTTTATCTGACCCTTCAAATACTTCCTTGGTAAGTGCTCTATGACATGCCTCACCATCAAAACACTCATCACTAAAGGGGCAGAAAGTTTTGTCCTTATAGCTTAGCATAATCAGCTTTAAAGGCCTCCCACTCAGAGGCAGTAGAGTAAAATTTAATCACCTTACGCAAAGCTTTAGCCTCTTTGTGTAAATCCTGTTCGTTCTCAATACCGAAGTAGGTGTCTATTAATGCTTTCCTAACTATACTATCAAACTTAATGTCATCGATAATTACCTCAATTTTCATCCTTCTTCTCCTTCTTATCTTTCTTACCAAATATCCTATCCCAACCTTCGTCATACTTCTTCTTATCTGTTGGTCGTTGTTTGCTGCCTTTACTCATTTCTTGTTCCTACGACAATAGTTGTGAATGTCCCTACGCAACACTCTAGGATGAGGGCTATAGCCCATTAACTCTTTAGGCAGAAACTCATCATGATTGATTCGCCACATACCAATAGCAGAATTATGTTCCAGGTAGTAGCCTGCTGCCACTTCTTCACATTTAG
>Ga0196901_1000336_pt1 | contig 25028 bp, 44 predicted proteins | sample CB_VirMetaG_FD_169099 | JGI IMG/M metagenome (GOLD analysis project Ga0196901, IMG submission 169099) | Freshwater to marine saline gradient viral communities from Chesapeake Bay - CB_1504_1 Viral MetaG (v3) (version 3) | ecosystem: Environmental > Aquatic > Marine > Coastal | place: USA... | reverse complement strand
CCACAGAAACTTAACATTACATAACAAAGCGCAAGGGCTTGACTTTACGCTAGATCAAGAGCACGAAGTAGTCCCTGTATTAAGTGGCATTGCTAAGTATGCCGATGATCCTTGGACTGCTTGGCGGTCAGCATTCCGTGAAGCAATCAAGTTAAAGGATTCTGAACCTACAATAGACACAGAGTATCGCCTAACGCAATGGTTAACTAAAGGCGAAGGTAAGATTGGTGAATGGAGTAAGCGTGGAGCAGAAGATGGTGTTGCTTACTATGAAAAGGTTAACGGAAACTTTGACGAACTCCGTAAAACTTACGAATGGAAATGGTTAAGCGAATACTTTATTTCTGTGTATGATATAGAACCCGATCAGCTATAAACTCTACTTCGTCGCCAGACAAGTCAGGATAGAATGGCAAACTTAAAACACGTCTAGTTAAACTACTAGCAACACTCATCATGTTTGGTCCTTTATACTTCTCGTATTGCTTTAGTTCGTGTAACGGCTTTTCATAATGAATGCGAGTTTCAATACCATCATTTGCTAGTTGAACTCGTATATAATCTCTATTATCGATTTCGATAACAAATTTTTGTAGGCCGTGCGACATAACATCGCTCATAACAACACGAACTGGTGTATCTGAAAAACGATAGATCCAATGTTTAGCAATGGCCCGACGCTTATTTTGCCAATCTAGCAAGTAGTTCTTACGAACCAACAAGTGTGCTGCTTCTAGTTCACTCATGCGTGCGTTTGTGCCTGCAAATGGAACGTGGTGTTTTCCGTGATTAAAGTACCCCTTTAACCATTCGTACATAACTTCCGAGTTAGTCACAATGGCGCCGCCATTGCCTGTGCTAGGCAAGTTTTTAGTAGGATCGAATGAAATGGTTGTTGCTAACCCTTGATGCCTGCACTCGTTAGCTAACCAATGCTGTGCACCATCCTCGATGAATGGTAGATGCGGATAATCCCAAACTGACTCGCCATACAATCCAACACCAACCGCAACACCTTCGGTACTATCGTCTACGTGTTTAGGCCATTCTACCTGACCATTTCGATTACAATCTAAAAACTCAACATCCCACCCTGAATTAATAAATGCATTAGCAGTGGCAGGAAATGTTAGTGTAGGAATTAACGCACGTTTAACAGGAATATAATTAGAACGTTCGTAGTATTTTGCAATTGCTTCTAGTGCAATAGTGCCCGAGTGTGTAGTGATTGCATACCGGCTATGGTTTTTATGTGCTAGCCACTGCTCAAGTTGTTCTGTGTTTTCGCCGGCCATCCATTGCCCACTAGCAAGAACACGGTCAGTTGCTTCTAGTAATTCGTCTTTTAAATAAGCGTGCTGGCGTTCAAGCCCGAAGAAGGGAATTTTGAATCCACTCATAATAAAGCGGGAATCCTTGTTCTATGTTAGTACGTGGTTCGTAGTTGATTAACCGATATGCTTTGTCTGTACTTAGGTATCCACGCGATGGCATGCTCATGTCACGTTCGCGCACATTAATATCACCCTTGCCTACTAAACACTTAACGAGTTCAGCAGCACGTAGGATAGTGTCCTCTTCGCCACGTGTAATGTTAAATGTTTCATTCATAGCCAGCGGATGTGTAGCAGCAAGCACAATACCGTGCGCTACATCTTCTACAAATGAGAAGTCTAACTTCTCGTTTACACCGTTTACATTAAGTGGTTTATCCTGAATCGCATTCATAAAGAACTTGCTTACTACACGATCCTCAACATCACGTGGTCCGTATACAGCACTTGGACGTACAATAGCATAATCCATATTGTGCTTATCTGCAAAGTGTTTAGTTAATAGTTCGCCTGCGTGCTTATAAGCAGCATAAATGCTTCCTGGCTTACAAGGAGTATCTTCAGTAACGCCGCCCTCAAAGTCACCGTATACCATAGATGAACTGATGTAAACAAAACGCTTAACGCCTGTGTTAACAGAAGCAGTTAGCAAATTTTCTAGCCCGTTGATCATAGTGTGACGAGCCATTAATGGATTGGTGTTTACAATTTTAGCACGTGGAAAACTTGCTAAGTGGATAACAACGTCAGGGTTATGCCGCTCAAAACTAGAGTTAATATGATTAGTACTAGCAATATCCCATGGACACATTGTAGGGTGTCCCATATAATTGATACGTTCGTCGATTAATTTTTGATGTGCCTTGGGTTCTAAGATGCCATATGTAGTCCAGTTATCCAGGACGATACATTCGTGATTTAAATCTCGAAGTTCCTTGACTATGTGGTGCCCAATAAACCCAGCACCACCTACAATCATAATTTTCATTTTTATCCCCAACGCAGGTTAAAATAAGTCGCAGCAGAATCTTCTACGTCTGCTTCTACACGAATAATATAGTTTAAAACTTCGGCTCGTTCTGAAATACTATAACGTATATCTTTAGAATTGTCAAGAGCCTATTGCCCTTGCTCTGTGCCTTTAAGTTTGCTTTCGACAATCATACTAGCAACAAGATCGAGATTATCTACGTCGCCGACATTAAATTCTAAAATTTTAATGCGTGTCATACTGCCATTGGGGCTTTGATAGGTGGATGACATTCGTAATTTTGAAGCTGAATATCATCCATTGTAAAGTTGTCAATGTTAGTAATGTCAGAGTTTAGACGTAGTACAGGTGGTGCCAATGGTACTCTGTTAAGTTGTTCTTTAACTTGATCTATGTGATTAAGATAAATGTGTGCATCACCAATTGTGTGTACAAATGTACCTGGTGTTAGGTCACATACCTGCGCAATCATATATGTAAGCAAACTATAGCTAGCAATATTAAATGGAACACCAAGGAACATATCTGCCGAACGCTGATACATTTGGCAACTTAATTCGCCGTCTTCGCTTACATAAAATTGACTTAAAACATGACAAGGCGGTAGTGCCATTTGATCTAACTCGGCAGGATTCCATGCAGTAAGGATGTGTCTGCGACCAAATGGATCCTTTTTAATACCATCAATAAGGTTTTGTAATTGGTCTACTTCTTGCATTCGCCCTACAACAAGACCGTCTTCGTTCCACCCATTTAAGTCACGATACTTACGCCATGTGCGCCATTGTACACCATATACACGACCTAGATCACCTGGATAATGTGCCTTTGGTGTCCAATAATCTGCTTCTGCGTTAGCAGTCCAGATGGTTTTCTTTTCTGGATCGCGTGTACCGTGTAGGATTTCTGCTAGTCTACGTTCGTCACCTGACCCTTCGATAAACCATAGCAGTTCAGAAACAACGGCTTTCCATGCTAACCGTTTAGTAGTGACAGCAGGGAAATGCCCACGGATATTATAACGAGTTTGAAGACCAAATATGCTGCGAGTCCCGACACCAGTGCGGTCAGTGCGGTCTTGCCCGCGAGCAAGAACTTCTCTAAGTGCATCGTTATATTCTCTCATTGTTTTCTGTTTAAAATTTGAAATGTGTGATCGTCAAATTGTTCCTCATGAACCACTTGGAATTCGTTTGCGATGCGCTGTAAATCAACATGCGTATCGCAATCGTAATCTCCAGGAACACGAGTTAAAAAGATATAATCTAAATCATCGAACACGCTGTTAATTAATCCAGCACCGCCGATAATCCAGGCTGTTGGTGTCGCATGTAACATTGAAGTGTCATACATATGTATAACATCGTTTGGTAGATCTAAATCATCACGACTACTAATTACAACATTACGTCGTTTAGGTAACGGAGTGGGCATATCAGTACTTTCCCAAGTACCTCTTCCCATAACTACAATTCCGTGTTCGGTGAGTTGTTTAAATCTTTTTAAATCTGTAGAAATATGAGGCCATGGCATCTTGCCATCCTTGCCGATTCCGCCGGTTTCGTCACACGCAAATATAGCTTTCATAGATCTTTTAAGAAATGTTCAGTTTCGGGTTGTACAATATCAGCAACTGCTTCTAAATCCAGGAAGAAATCGACTTTACGTATGTCGTGTGTTAGATCAGTTAATGTACGATTAATAACTGATTCAATTTCTTCTGGATCTAGGCCGTTGCTCCTTAACGTTCCAACGTTAATGGTCTTTTGTTTAGGACCTATATCACCATATAATTTAATCACGATTCGATCAATACATTCGACCGGAACATTAGTTTTTTCAACGTGATCGATTATATGCTGCCATCTATCGTAAAAGTCCTCGCTCAAATACATTTATTGTTGTTCTCATTGTTTTGAGGACTACATTAGGCATTAGCTTTAGTAGTAACACGTTTCTTTGGTGCGGACTTCTTTTTAGCGGTAGCACGCTTTGGTTTTAGTTTAGGATTCATGCTATATGCTTCGTCTTGAAGACGCTTACTTTCGGCAAGTAATCCCTCTGCTTCGGCAGCCATTTTTTGACTTTGTTCTAACAAGTCGTTAGCAATACCTTCGTCACTAAGCGGGTCAACAACATTTTGTGCTTCTTTTACTTCTGCTGCTCGTTTGTTAGCAGTAGGATCAACTAGCCCTGCATTTTCGTCTAAATCTCGGAGTTTATCAGCAGCTTCGCCTCCGATTGCCAAGTCATCCATAACACGATTTAATTCATCTAATCTAACGTGACTTTGTGCATTAGGCGTTACTACGATTTGGTTGGTCTGCACCTTTTTAATCATGCCTTCTTTATGCAAGGTTTCAAGAATTCCGCGACCATCTGGTAGTACATTACGGAAAAGCACATCAGCTAGCTCAGCTGCGGTTTGACCTGCTTGACTTTCGATAACTTTCATGATAGTATCGTGAAAATGACTTGGAATGGTTTCGGTATAAATAACCAACGCCATGTGATCCTCGCCGGGTACCTTGCGATAAACAATTGCGACTTTTCTGTCGCCGTGTTTGCCAATATGCTTAACAAATGCCATAAATTATTCCTCTGAGGTAGTTTCTTCCTCGGTTGTTTCGCTAGCTTCAGTGTCACCATCTGCTGGTGCAAGACTATTTAGAAAACCGTTTAGCTTATTATATACACGTCCGATGATTTCCATTTCTTCAGCACGAAATGCACCGCGTTGTGCTGCAACAGCGATGATCTGACGCAACCCTGCTAGGTCGCCAATGTTTAGGCCTGCAGCAGCAGCTTCGGCTGCTTCTTCAGTTGTTTCAACGTTATTAGTTTCTTCGCTCATTTGTAATATCTCCTTAGTATAGAATAGCGTGTGAGTATTTAACCACGTAGTTTATGACCACCAACTTTTTTGATTAGACAAATAAGAAAGTGAAAAATAAGTGGCTTCAACAGGGTTTTCAAACCCTGCATATGTTTTTGACACCAATTTGGATCCTTGGTTAACAGGATAAGAACATACAGCATATCGTCCTTGTGTATGTTCTTCTATCCAAGATTCAATATCTTCGAATGCAAAAATATTAATTGCTTCTAAGCTAACACGTGTGAAGTGAACAGGCATCCACGACAACCGACGTGTTCGATACCAGTCTCTGGGATCAATGCTCGTCATAATAAACAGTAATCCCAAATGGTGCTTCTACTTCGCGGGTACCATGCACAATCCAAAGTGTATCACAATAATCTGGGTCTCCCCAGGAGCCCCACGGATAGCCATCTGTAAATACAACCAGACGTTCTGGTTCGATTGCTTCGTTTTTCAAGTAATTAAAGATTGCAGTAAAGTCAGTACCGCCATATCCTTGTACATCGTAATCTTCGATGTCCTCTAAATTCTCTGAAGTGTAAGTCACAGGATTGTAAACATCTGTATCAAAGGTAAAGATATGCACACGATATTGTTCAAACTCTTCCATGATACCTTTAACTTCTCCTAAGAAGTCTCGCAACATAGATTCTGCAATCGAGCCGGAGGTATCAATAGCAACAACAACATCAGTGGTATTTCCATTGACCATGCCAGGCATTACAGAATCCATATGCCATGTTTTGCGCCCAGGACGCATCCATGAAAAATCTGTTTTAACTGTACTTTCGATATGTTGACGCAACAGCTCTCGCCAATTCATCTTTGGCTCAGTGAAGTTCTTGATCATGCGTTTTATACCAGCTGGTAAATCGCCAGCGCCTGATTGTTCAGCCGCACTTAGCATTGCTTCTTTAAGTTCTTCGCGAATTTTAGCACGCTCTTCATCTGACAGCTTAGGCTTACCGTTGCCTTTACCTTCGCCATTGTTGCCTTCGGAATCACCGTCGAGGTGTTCGTCAATCATTTGCTCTATTAGTTGGTTGATATTAATTTTTTCAGCGTTCTCGTAGAGCTTATCGTAAATTTCTTCGGAACACATACCGTCAAACTTTGGATCATACAAGCAAGGAACGGTAGTAATACGAACGCCTACTTTAGATTTAATTAAGTCTGAATTAACAGCGTAGTCATCTGCAATGTTCCAAAGTTGCGGATCGCGATCGCCACGTCGACCAAAGTGGTCATAGCAGCAGTGAAGAACTTCGTGTCCAAATAGAAATTCTAGTTCTTTGGCCTTGAGCATTTCTACAAAACGGCTGTTGTAATAAAAATTACGACCATCTGTTGCAGCAGTAGAGCACCAATCATCTGCATTTTTTAACTGCAAACGAGTTGCCATATTGCCAAAGAAAGGAGAATTAAGCAGCAAGCCTACACGAGCACCAATTAGTTTTTCGCGGCTAGCACGATCAACACTAGGGTCAGTGGGACCTATTAGGTTAGCGAATTTATCGTTATCCTTGTTTTGTGTAGTAGCTTCAGCTGACATTTTTGAACTCCATTACTGTATTTAATATGTATATTATACGGTCAGAATACCTAAAAGTCAATAAGAAATTGGGGCAAAAATGCCCCAAATTTCAATTAGTTATTATTAGCGTTTAGAATGTATTTGCCGTACTTTTCGTGGAATTTGTCAAAGTTCTTAAGTTTGGTAGGCTTAAATGGTAGTTCATACGTAGTTAGTGCTACACGAGCACCCATTACAACTAGTTCTACTTCAAAGTTATCCATCATAAAGCCAAAGAAGTTGTCAGCCATAATATGGAAGTCTTTTTCATTTACGCCCTTTTCTACAGCATCTTTGAGCTCGTAGCACATAGAAGTTACTAGTGAGTACATCGCCGAAACTTCTTTGGTTTCGAGCTCTTTAATCTTGCCAGCAAGGATATCTTCTGGTTTAGGCAACTTGCCTGCTACCTTGCGATGAGCCATAAACTTGAGCGAAAGTCCTTCGCCAACAGCACCAGACACCAAATTGGCCATGGTTTTCTCGTCTGGATCATCTTCGAGCAATTCGCTTACAAACGTCCAAGAACGTGGAGTAGCAAAAGCACGTGAACTTGACTTAGAATCAAAATCGTACAAGTCCTGTTTAGCAAATGAAATGTAACCAACAACATCCTTGTGGATCTTCTTGTCTACAGCCCAATCCAACCAGGAGTCATAGTCTACTTTCATTTCAAAGTGTACAAAACGATTGCTCAGTGGCATAGGCATACGATAAGTTACACCCTTGTCACTTTCGCGGTTACCAGCTGCAACAATTACCACATTATCTGGCAAACGATAGTTGCCAATGCGACGATTGAGTACGAGCTGGTAAGCCGCTGCCATAACACTCGGAGCACCCGAGTTACACTCATCTAGGAACAATACAATAACAGGATATTGACTGGCTAGTTCTTCTGTAGGAAGATCAATTGGAGCAGCCCAATCCATTTTGTTGATTTCTTTGTTATAGAATGGGATACCACGTAAGTCGGTAGGTTCCATTTGACTCAAGCGCATATCAATCATGTAGCCATTAAGCTCATCGGTAATTTCTTCAACAAGCTCTGATTTACCAATACCTGGAGGACCCCAGAGGAATACCGGACGCTTCTTGTTGAAGCAATGCATAATAGAGGTCTTTACCTCTTTAGAAGTTAGTGTGCGTCCTTCGGACATATTGTGCTCCTTGTTAGCTGAGTGTTTGTGCCTGGAAAGTGCTATGTATTTCTTAACTTACCCAACTATTATAGCGAAGTAGGAGGAGCTTGTCAACAGTAATCTGCTGATTTTTTGTTGTATTTTTACAACAATTCTAGGGCTAAATCATTGAATAGAGTAGCTTTTCTGCTACATTATCCCCATAATTTTTCTTTAGATCTCTTTTCACACCGGCCCAATCTGTTGAAATTGGATACCGTTCAATGGCGTTTCTTTTAATAATACAAGATAGTGTTTTTCTGTCTACTTCGTGGAATTCCGAGTTTTTCTGAGCCTCCGCCAAAACGGTATTCCAACCACGTTCAAAAACGGTGGCAAAATCATAATTCATTTTTATTGGGTCCTCCTGGTTAAAAGAATATTAACAACCGTATTTACACGAATTTGCCCATAATAGGTTGATAACTACAAATTTTTTTCTTATAATAATATACATAGTTTAACATTTTTTAATATTCTATATAAATAGAATAACTTTTTGTCTGCACTTCAATTCGTTGGGTGCGGATTTTTTTATTCTTAAACCGAGGAATGTAAAAACAATGGAAGCGAAAATGTGGAACGCTCAAGGTTGGGAAGCAATCGATAATAAAACCGATTCTCAGCTCGAAAGCGAGTTTTCTAGTATGCTGCGTGATGCAGGATTTAATGTTTTGAATTATGTTGAGCATACCTTTGAGCCATTTGGCTGGACAGCACTATGGCTTTTGAGCGAGTCGCATTTTGCGATTCATACGTTCCCTGAAGAAAATAAATTCTACTGGGAATTAAGTTCGTGTATTGAACAAAAATACGTTGATTTCATCAGAACAAAAGGAGAACATGATGGCGTTTGAATATTGGGGTTACCACGTAATGTTGGATTGCCGCGCAGGTGACGTTGATCGTGTCCGTGATGGTGAGAATATCAAGGCGTTTGCCAAGGAACTAGTTGACGCAATTGACATGAAGGCGTTTGGGGAACCAATCGTTGAACACTTTGCTACACACAATCCAGACGCAGCAGGCTACAGCTTGCTACAACTAATTGAAACTTCTAACATTGCTGGACACTTTGTGGACAAAAACGGTGATTTTTATTTAGATGTGTTTAGTTGTAAAGAGTTTGATTATAATACTGTAAAAGAAGTAGCAGTAAAATACTTTAATCCAGATAATGTCAAGATCGTTTACATGACACGACAAGCGTAAAACAAAAAGCCCCGCAAGGGGCTTTTTTATTATTGTGGCATATTTAGATCGACGCAATTATATAATATGCTTAGATAATAATTCCCTAATAACTCAGTATCTTCTAAAATAGTTAATTTATTCTTATCTAAGAATCTTTTAGTTCTATTAATTACATCGTGATATTGAACTCTAACATCTTGCCCAACATTTTTGTCAAGCATTTTATTAACAAATTCGTGATAAGGTTCAGCAGTCGGCTCATCGCCAAAAACTACGTCTTGTACCATTAATCCTGCCATGTGCATTTGATACAAGCAAGCCGTGGCGTGTCTTGGTGCTAATCCTTCTTCTATAAGCATAGCAACCATACGGCGTTCTGCTTCTGCTTCGTCGATACAAACAGCACCATGGTTATTAGGAGTAATTTGCTGTAATGCTGGTTCTTCGCTAAACGGGTTTTCTACAAGTTTACCATTACCAAAATCAATAAACTCGTCAGCAGCGAATGCTGTAGTTGCTAGTAATAATACTAGGCCGATAATTCTTTTTCCCATGATCTTCCCCATTTTAATCCGCACCAATAAGCGGTGCCATACATTATATCTAGATACGTATCTAGATTTAAATCATCGTCCTTGAGATCATAGATTATTGATATAATTGTAAAATGGTCATTTAGATGATTAGTTGGAATGTTTTTCTCTGCATACCATTCTGTTAGTATATCAGCACTAATATCTTGCTCTCTGGCATTAAAAGCAATGTCTACAGTTTCGATATAGTAGTTGCATGGATATGGCATGTTGTCTTCTGCAACAGCCGTATTCAACAATAGTAGCAAAGAATAAAGTACATTTCGCATATAAAATACTTATCAGTAGTCGCAAATCTTGTGTAGTTTGCTAATGTGTCCTTTAAGACCGTCTCTGATAGTACCGTTGTTGAACCATTCGGATCCAATTTGACGTTCTAATTCCATTAGACTTGCCTCCCAGCGTGCAAGTTCTGGGGTACCAGAATCTAAAAACCATTTAGAAACTTCGTGATATGTTGACGAAGTAGGTTTTTTAATTTGCCATAACCCGTGATTCCAGGTTGGATATACAACTCTGTTGATAATCTGATAGAACCCAGGTATATGCATAGATCCATTATTATTCAGATGTGTGATTGCATTGAGTTGATTTGTGGCTTTTAAATGATCAACAACCATATGTGCCTGTTTTACTGCAATTTCTGGAAAATTTGGGTTCCAATAAAAGTATTCATCGTTCTCCCATGTTTCGCCTAAAATATCATTTTTGTTGTTAGTGCCCGTAGTGAGAATAATATCTAAAAACCCAAAATAGATAGATTTATCATCGCGAAAAAGTCTAGGTTTATCTACACCATAAATGAATCCTACACGCTTTCCTTTATGAAGCATATCCGAATGTTCGTGAAAACGTTTATGGAAGTTATTACGTACTAACATGTCAGGTCCAAAACGTGATCCTGCTTGCCAGAACCAATCTAGATCCTTTGTAGCATCGAGCATGTCTTGCCCCCAGTCGTATTCTGTGATTTTAATTTTTTTCTTTTTTAAAATTTCTCGAATCACAGGCTTTGCAATATATTCAACTTCTCGAGTATAATACCCTGGGTCTTTGGTATTGCCTAATTCTCTGAATCGCTTTTTTTCTTCAGCAAACGCACCAAACATATAAATTTCGTCTAGTTTGATATCATTGTCAATGAACGTTTTTAAAATGTATCCAGAATCTACGCCTGACGAATAAAATAATACCAAATGGTCGTAGTTATCTCGCAACTGTTGCGCACGTTCTCTGTATAACTCGTCTATGCTAAGTAGACTAGGTTTAGTCCAATCTATTGCGCTAAATTGTTGATCGTAGAAATCCCAATGAACTTGTTGTCCAGAAAGTTTGCTTTCTAAAATGGCTTCTAACTTAGAATAATATTTTTTGTTATTACAAGAATACGTGCCTTTATTAGCGTAAATGTACATATTATTTTCCGTATAAGTCTAAGATATTAATACACTCTTGCATACCTACCGTTCCTGACACAGGCATAACTCCGGATTCTTTCATTTTTTTAAAAAATTGTTCCATACCATTCTGCGCTGAGAATAATGCAGGGGTTGAAAAGATCACAATATTAGCACCTGCTTCTTCAAGCTCACTAAGTGACCAATTTGGCGATTTTCCGCCTTGAAGTTGATTAACCATAATCGGACAATCTACTTCGGCTCGTAGCTTTTGAATATATTCTAAATCTCTAATAGCTTCGACCATAATCCCATCGGCGCCGGCGTCTGCGTATGCAATTGCTCGAGTTAACCCTTCGTTAGGATCGGTTGCGTCGGTGCGTGCTATAACAAATAGATTTTGCCGGACTTCTAACACAGACTTTAATTTAATTAAATATTCATCAATTGGTAAAACTTCTTTACCATCAAAATGCCCGCATTTTCTTGGACGCTTTTGATCCTCCATCATAACTGCTGATATGCCATTTGCTTCAAGTGAGCGAACGGTGTTGCTGGCAACAACTTGATCACCAAACCCGTCGTCAATGTCTACTAGCAAATGATTGTTTGGTAGAGCATGTCTTATACGTGTTGCAATATCAATCTGATCTTTCCAATTAACAAACCCTACATCAGGCAACCCGTAATAGCTAGCAGCGACACTAAACCCACTGACAAAAATACCATCAAAGTATTTTGATGCTACTAACGCAGAGAAAATATCATAAACTCCGATCATTGGCAAAATTTTGCCAGTACTTACCCTTTTTCTAAAAACCTGTCCTAAAGTCATACAATACTTATTCTCCACAAAATAGGATTATAAAAAAACCCTTGTACAAGTACAAGGGTTTTGGCGAAATTAAATTCTAAAGTTAATCTTAGAAGTTCATGCGTAGACCGACCATAGTGGTTGAGTCGTTGCCTGCTACGTCGTTGTCGCTGTAGTTAACGTATGCGCTTGTGCTCTTTGAGAAGTTATGAACTGCTTCTAGAACATAAGTCTGTGCGCCGTTTTCTACGTCTTCAATACCAGCCTTGAAAGTATTGTTACCAGCACTTACTGCTGCTACTGCTGTCATAGTTACGTCATCGTTTGCTGCGATTTCGTAAGTACCGCCTACATTGATGTCTGCGATTGCTGCTGAAGCACCGACTAGTTTAGTGTCAGTGTTTGCATTTTTATCTTTGTTGTAAACACCAATAACAGTTGCAGGACCTACTGCTGCGCTTGCCATTACTTGATAAGCGTCAGTCTTTTCTTCTGCACCACTGTTGTCAGAAATAACAACACCGCCAATGGTAACACCGCTTACTTCGGTAGTAACACGTACTGCTGAATCATTGCGAGCAGCGCCATCTGCTGTTAACGAAGTACCTTCGAAAATATCGGTGGTTGCATCGTCTGCTGCGTCTAGGAAGTTAATTTGGCGGCCGGCGCGAACATCAACACTACCAAAATTAACACCAACGTATGAATCACGTACGGTTGCTGTGCTATTGTCTTCAGAAGCAACATCCATAGAAATGTTAGCGTATGCCGAAGCACCGTTACCTAGGTCTTCTGATGCTTCGAAACCGACAAAGTTGTCATCGCTGTTGACATCCCAAACACCGTTTGTCATTTCAACACGTTGTTCAACTGATCCGTATACAGTAACACCTGAAGCCTTGGCTTCTTCGGTGCAAGCTGCTAGTCCTAATACTGATGCTGCGATTGCAGCGGCTAAAATAGTTTTCTTCATTGTTTATCTCCAATATTTTGTTTAAGGTTCTAGAACGTTAGTTGTTATTGCTATTATTTGTTCTGCTGTTTTATTTAGTAATATTAGCTCATACTAACGCATTTTTTCCGCATTTCTACTAATATATATCCGTAGAAATACTAATGCATTAATTTCTTTCAGGAAAATAATCTTTTAAGGTGCCGCGACGAGCAAGGTCAAGCGTAATGCAATGTATGCCGCCGTCCCAAAAATAACGATGTCTAAAGTTGCAGATGTGTGGGGTGATCCCATAACGCTCAAATGCTTGAAATACTTTTTTATTATAGTTGTTTACAATTACATTATGTTCGTCAATGACCAACATGTTTACATCAAATACTGTTTCTTCGACGAACCCGACCCAATGAGACATCCAACGATCAACCATATCATTAAAATCGTCATTGTTTTCCTCACCGGGTACCCACCATCGCCCACCGTTTTTACGTTTAAGTTTTAGAAAATCTTCAACTTGAGCCCAGCTCTGGTCAGGCAAATGTACTATTTCCCAATCTGGGAATGATTCGGCATATGATGGAATATCGTGTAATCCGATGATTAAACCGGGCACAACTGGGCAATAGGTTGAATCGCTGTGCCCTAGTGTCGGTACATAATGACAACGATATTCTGCAAAGTGTTCCTGTATTTGAGCTTGATTTTGAATCCAACTTTCGTGCATATCAGGAGACACACCAAAATATAAGTCTTTGCCTAACCGTGTAATGTTAGCTGAGTCAATTTGAAAACTATTAAATAACCCTGAATATACATTTTCGTATTGTGACGAAATCGACTGTATTGCTGTATCAAAGCCTGTTGGCAAAACGTCGTGGTCGTTAATGCATTCTTGTTTTATAGCAATATCTAGGTTTTCAAAATCCGATAACGTCACTACATCTGGCCAACTTGGATCTTTGCATCCTTTGTATCCTTTTGCAACAGTATTAAGATCAGCGTAAAGATTTGTGCCAATTACAGCACCGTAATCTCTAGGAACCATTAATGGTATTTTATAACCATGTTTAGCCAGTTGTAGATCTTGAGAGTTGTGGGTTAGGCGAATTACATCAACGTTAAAACTTTTTAAAAGTCTTATCAGTTGTTGATAATCTTCTTCGGTTTCTTCGGCAATTTTTTCCATAACCGACCGCGCCCTTGGATTACTAATCCAAGAGTAAAATTCCGGAGGGTATGATGAGCCTACTAGACAAACTTCTAGCGGATCCCAGTGCTGATACACTGAATACATTTTAACTTTAACGTTTCATTGGCCGTGTACGGCCAATATATTCCATTTTCTGAAGAACTTGTTCTATTGTGGTTGGATGAGCGATTGCTTTGCCCTTGTGTATTATAGTAAAAGTGCCGTGTCTTTCGTTTTCGTAAAATTGATAATCGCGAATTGAACCTAAATGTTTAAGCACAATAACTCCTAGTAAGAAAAAGTAACGTGGTATTTACCAACCACGTAATAAAAATGTAACATTAGGCGTCTTTTTGGACGCCTCTGATTACATATTTTCTAAATTGATAAAGTGCTTCTAAATTAGCACCAAAATCACTACCTGCAGGTAGTTCTTCAAACTTTTTCTTGCCAGGGTATTTAACTAGATAGGTATCGTCTTTGTCACTTTCTTTAACTTCAATACCTAAAAATTTAACAGCTTCGTGGGCTGCTTCTACCATTGTGTTTGTGTTAATGTGCAAACCTTTATGTTCTGCATCATTGAAATAACTGTCTAAAATATATTGTTTAGGTCCGATCCGTGCGACCATTTTTCCTCCGTTAGGTTACAATCAAATATCGTGATAGCGCAATGCTATCGATAAAAGTAAGCAGCAAATAATTTGCTAGCATACCAAATGAGCCGCGAGTCCATGCTGCCCACAAATACATTAAGTGTCCGGTGATCCAAATAACATACATTGGAACCCATGGACTGTTTGGAAGTGTAAGTGCCATAAGCACAGCCATTCCTATGCTAATAGCCCAAGCCATTACTTCAATTACGAAACGTGTTGGATCACTACGCCAATCGTTTTGAATCCAACGCCACGCTTCTGCTAATACTGTGTCAACAGTTAGCGGTTGTCTAATTGTATTCATCGTGATAATCCTGCGATAACTTGATAACGATCCCAAGCATCTTTTACTGCTGGGTTATTTTTTAATTCATCTTCTGTAACAACCGTGTCTAACCAATGATATGGCATACGACTAACATGTCCATATGAGTACTGTCTTGGTTGATGTAGTTTGCCATAATCGTAAAGTTGAATAGCAACATTGCGATACATTGCACTTACTTCTTCCTCGTCTGTGCCTGGCTCGGCGTCTGACCATTCCGGGTTGCTCCATCCGCCAAAACGGTAACCGTCCCAGATCTGATTCCATTGTGCATCAACATGCGGATCAAAATTTGTGCGAGCAACAATAACCAGCACATCATCAAACTGAACACGCGATTCAACAATGTCTCGCAAACAGCGGCTAAATGATAATCCTATTTTCACTGATCAACAAATTCTTCAGGCATAGCAGCACTAAAGTCGTTCGCTGCCTCCATACACTTAAAATGAAACGTATGCTCGTATACATCTGTGTATTCTGTCATACTCCAGTTCTGCCGTTCTAACCATTTGCGGCACCAGGCTTTACCTTGGTCTACTAAATCTGAATGAAGCCTAACGGTATATCCAGGCTTCCACTTTAGCTTATACTCAAAAATTTCCTGCGGCGTCATTTCAACCATTGTTGAATCCAAAATGTTCTTTAATAGCCCAACTCATTCTGAGTTTGAATGCTGGATCAACGTCTTGAGATTCTACAATCCTAGCACACTCGTCTACAATTAAGTGAGCAAATGCTTCTTGTAGGTGCGGATTGATTTCTGGATAATGCGCACCGCCTGCACGAAGTGATAATTCTTTAAGTTTTTTGTTCATATGAATATATTATACAGTGTGTAAATTAAATAGTCAATGATTATGTGATTCTAAGTTCTTCGATGTTAACAGGAGTATAGTTTATATGCTCTACACAAACATTGCGATGTTGTTCTGTAGGGCTTGGATTTTGATGTAGGTGCCCGTGTATGTTTAGCAGCGGCACCTTTTCCATATCTGGGTTATCCTTGCTAGGATAACGCCACAGCGAATCATTGTGCATAGGTACGTGAGATAGTACAAGTCCAAATTCTGGAAACATACGCCACATTAAAATTTTACTTACAAGTTCGTGTTTGGCAAAGAACTTAGCATCGTCATGATTGCCTAAAATCAAACGCTTCTTTCCGTTTAAGCGTTGCCAGAACTTAATAAAATGTTGTTGCTCACCCATCATTACATCACCTAAATGATAAACAATGTCGCCAGGCTTTACTACACTATTCCAGTTCTCAAGAATAGTTTCATCCATTTCTTCTATTGTAGAGAAACGATTACCACGAATTAACTCTCCGTCTTTATCTACAAAGCGGAGAATGTTAACGTGGTGAAAGTGTGTGTCAGAAATTACCCAGATGTCGCTCATTCAGTCCCACAAGTTCTGATAGTACTTGCCAAATAACGCAAACCCGTTTTGGATACGTGCTTCATATTTCTTACGTCCTTCCAAATCGTACTCTTTAGTGTGGTTAGGTCCATTCACCATTTCGTAGTTGCCGTCTTCTAGTTTCTTCAATTGGTGATCGCTAGTACCAGTTTCAAACTGATCTTCCCAGCCATCATTGACCTTGCTGTCAAACGCAAAGATCATTTCGTCCAGCACCCAATCCCAGCGTTCAAAGTGTGTGCTGTCAGTTTCGTGATTTTCTTTCTGTTTCTTGGTCTGCTTCTTAGGCTGTAGTTCTGCAGGCACATCCTTTAAATCAACATAAGGAGCACCGTGCTTGGTTTCCTTTAGTTGCTTGAGCATAGGAAGTACGATAAGAGCAAGTGTATAATCCATGCTCCAAGTATCCCACGGATCAATTTGTATCTTAACTGTGCGCTTTTGTTTAGAGTGAATCCAACTTAAGAAGCGACTGAGCATTGTATGATGCTGGTTATCACTCCATTTGGTAATCTCGCCTACTTCTGGTTCCGGACGAACCTCACCATGAGCAAGCCATTCGCCAAACTTGTGTACACGATCCGCAGTATGAGGAAAGCCATATTCATCTTTTTCCTTCGGCACCCAGAACATCAACTTTTCAGCAAGTTGATAAGGGCCAAAATAATTTGTATAATTACCTATCTTGATTTTCATTAGGTTTGCTCCAAATTACGCATTCATCGTCGAGTTCTGCACTCCAGATCATAAGTTGATTATAGGTAGGATACAACCACCCCCAATCAAACCAATGCATTGGAAACGAAATCCAATGTCCTAAGTAATAAGTAATGTAAGCAAGCATTAATTTCATAATGGTATTTACATTGCTACGTCATGATCCATCATATTACGCACTTTTGAATCATCCAATTTCATACGCAAACGATCAATCTTAAAATCAATTTCATAACGATCTAATGCCGTTAATTCTTCGTTTGCTAGAGTATCCAAGTAGTTTAGATATTCCATTACATCATCAAACGGGTCTTTGTAGTTCATGTTATACTCCTTTAGCGGGTTTTTTGAAAGCATTCCATTTGAATGCCATTGGTATTGCCACCTGACGCAATGAATACACAGGTGTGGTTGGGTTGGGTAACTGGAGTAAACTCATATACACGCAGGTCAAAACCATACACTTCAACTTTGTAGCGAGCATCTGGATTACGAACTTCAAAATCCGAAGTCATCATATCACTAATAAGTCCAGCGTTTGCCGCCGTGGATACACCTAACGCAAATGCTGCTACCGCAATTTTCTTAAACATGATAGTCTCCAAGTTGTTTACCGTCGATACGCTCTGCGGCTTGATAAGTTAAAAGAATAACAAATAATACAATAAACAAAGTAGCCATGTTATACTCCAAGTTTCTTGCTCATTAAACTAATTTGTGCGCTATTAAGCATCATCCAAACAGCTACAAAATAAATCATAGCCATAAGATCATCCTTGCGACGCCATGCGTTAAGCATCTGCCACGCAAACAGCATCGACAACACACCGCTGAGAATTAATCCAGCATTACCTAACAGTTCACGAATAGTATATAAATCCATAATATTTCCTATTGATGTTGATTAAAAACGGTTTTCATTGCACATACTCCTTGTTGGACTTGAGGAACCAACGCTCTAACACAGGCCCGTTTTCGTCCTCGTCTGTTATAATATACGCCACAGTCTTTTTGACATTGGCATAGCGATAGCCTCGCATACCGCACACACCCTCGCCACCTACCCAAACGATGTGGGGGTAGTATTCGCGGTTGCCGTCAAACTCTGGGCAGTCGTTTACGGAATACTCAAAATAGTTTCCGGTATCCTTCTCAACGAACACGCCGATTGGCTTTTGGGTGTAGGTATGATATGCCATTATACATACTCCACGGTGCGATTATATTCTTCAAGTTTCGCAGCATACTCTGCTTGCAGTTTTTCAACGTGCTCGTCAGTACACCCGTCGTTCATACGGATTTCGTGATTGATATGACGTGATAGTTTGCGCATCTCGTCCATTAATAAACGAATTTCCCAAGTTACTTTAATCTTTTTCATTATGCTGCCTCTCGTTCGTTACGGATGAAGGGAAGGAATTCTTCTTCGTAGCCTTTGTGGTACGGAAGACCCAAGCAGTAGCAAATATAGCCTGGATCCCATTCAAATTCCATTTCCATTGCTTCAATTTGGTATCGAATCGCAGTAGCACGATCACATCCAGCAGCGACCATAGTGGTCTTAATACCTGCTTCAAAATCAACAATAGCACGTTCTTGTTGCTGCTTTTCCCACTCTTGCTCAGCACGCATAGTTTCGCCCATCTGTTCCCACTCCGCCTGCTTTTCGTTAGGAGTCAGTGAGTTCCAGTAGCGAAAACCACTTTCGCCGGGGCGAACACCGTAAGTGTCCTTGTGGAAATCCGAGTAAAGTTCGTCTGAGTAAGTGTATTCGCTCATTTTTGGCTCCTGTGTATTTGCCCTAACTATGTGCATATTATACACGATAGCAGTCCAAACGCAACCTTTTGGAGAAGAAAAAATCAATGACTTACATCATTTTACCACAAAAGTTTTTTATGGGTATATTAGAAATAACTTGCACTATTTTTGTGCAAATCTAGGCTTACTCGAAGTGTGTGATTTTCAGATTTGAGGTCTAAAACGTCCTCAACTAAGTGTTTGAATTCAGGATCCTCTTCGGTAATTTCCATACCGTGGATAATGCTAGCAATGCTCAATAGAGTTTGCTTATAATCTTCGCATTCCATATTAAATCTCCTTATAGAAAACAAAGCGGGCTTTTACACCCGCTCTATTTAGTTTTTGTAATATTGCGGAAATATTACGCTTTATTTTTACATCTCGGCGAGTTTGGCTTGCGCTCACAGCGAAAGGTGCCGTGGCTTACATGCTTGCGACTCAACTTGTTACCGTTTGGATCGGTCTTGCGGTTACGATGCGGGATAGCAGTTTTGCTCATTATATTTCCTCGGTTGTTAAGTAAGTGTGTATTATACTTATACTTTACGGTATTGTCAAGTCTAGCTTAGCATAAATCTGATCTATAAATTTATTAAGCAAATGATTACTGTGATAAAGTTTGATATTTTCTTTAACGGTAGACAGATTGCGTTGGTACACGTCTTTGGCGTCAAGCATTGATATATTTTTAAAACAGTCTTTTAAATGTCTAACTTTATCTAAATATGTCTTTTTTATATTAATTTCGTTTTCAAAATTAAATCCAAGTTTTGCCATATAATCAAAAGAATCAATGTCTAAGAATATTGGCAAGGTCCCGCTTCTCACTGCTTTCCAAGTTTTTTCGGTAACGAATATTTTACCTGGAGTATTATCAGTTTCGCCGGTTACATTGAAATACGCATTATATGCAATATGTTTGTTACTATGGTCGTTAATTAAATCGCCTAAGGTGTTTAACTGTAAATTACATTTATGTGCATTGTCTGTTATAAACGGAAGAGTTTCTTCGATTTCTGGATAATAATCGCCAATGGTTGTTAGCATGTCAGATTTAAATTGTTGATACCACCAATCTCGGTTAAATGCGCTATTGTTTACACTAAACACATCATTGTCGGTGATATAATTACGTACAACATAATAAAAGTATATTCTATGTAATCTAGGTTTATTACTTAAAAAACTGAAACGATAACTTTTTTCGAACGATTGATGATTATCATGATTTTTCTGTGTAAGTAAAAATGTTGGAAAATAAACTATCTTTGGATCCTGATTCCAAAAATTTGCAAGGTTAGCAGATGCAAGATAAACGTAATTAACCTGTTCTGCTAACCTTGCAAAATAATCCTCAAACCACCAAACTGGATTGGTGTCATACATTAGCAGTATATTTTTACCATTGTACGACTGATTTAATATTTCAACATCTGTGTCAATATTACCAGTTAATGTATTTTCAAATATAAGATCGTAATTATCTTTGATCTTTAGATTATAGTTAGCAAATATCGGATCGTAAAATGAATCCATGGTATAATGGTATCAGAGAGACATTCCCTTTGGTAAAGTAACCACACCTGATTCTACTAGACGTTTGCGATTTTCAATATGCTGCGCTTGAACATCGTCTTTTGATTGTCCCCAATATTCAACACAATGCCCTTCGTCCATTAAGATTTTAGTAACAGTAGTATCACCACAAATAAAGTCACCAAGTATGCGACCAAACTTACCTTTAGCATCGCTACCATCTTTGTCGACCATGGTTTTAAGAGTTGCTGTCTTTCCAAGTAATTCTTTGAGTCTATTTTTAGCAGCGAGTCCGAAGACTTTTTCAAGATTATTTGAAGTGCGTGATTCAGGCGTGTCGATTCCCATAATGCGAACCCGCTCGCCACGCAACCAAATACCAAACCCAAGGTCGATATCCACATCAACTGTGTCGCCGTCTACTACACGTAGAACGTGTGCTTTATATTCGTACATACTGTGTCCTTTTTAATTTTTATCACACGAAATCTCCTTCATGCATGATGTATAGCATACAGGACCAGATTTCGTAAATTTCTGGTGGACCCAGTAGTTCGTGCAACCGTTGGAATCTGTTACTCTCCCTTCTGGTTTGGGATTAGTAACAGATTTAACATTTTCTGCGATTTTTTCAACAGGAGGCAACACCAACTGTGCTACTGTAGCAATTGGTGATCCTGCGCAACCAATTAACGCTTGACTGCAGATGCCCCAAAGTAGAAGCCAACGAGCGCCGCCATTAAGTTTGTGTCTAATGGTGTGATCACTAAGCCTCCGGAGAATGATTTCCATACAATTGCGTCTCTGCCTTCAGTGAAAAACCACATGCCAGGTTGCCATTCTGTATAACCAACTGCTACGTTTAGTTCTGGCAAGAAAATTGCCGCTAACTTTGGTAGCAATACAATTGAGAATACACCGGTTAGAGCAATAATTCTACGTGTTAAAGCACTGAACTTATCTTTTTGACCCGCTTCGCGAGCAGCCTGGATTGACTCCTGCTCCTGCTGGCGGACCTGCATCATCATTTTATGATTTTCTTGTTTATTTTTTTGTGCTTGACCCCACATAGACATCACGCCGCCTAATACGGATGAGCCTAGCATTGTTATAATTTCAAAAGGTATACCCATGTTGAACTCCTAAGTCCTACAAGGTATTTATGCGTATATTATGATTTTTTCGTCGGGGTGTTATCGCACGGACCACAATATTGCGATTTAAGAAAATCTTTTCCTAAACTACATCTTATTAGTGTTATTGCTGTAAAAAAGAATGTTAAATCAACCATAATATGGTTAGTAAGGAATTCTGGTTTAAGGACATCGCGCAACCATAAATGAGTACTGAATACAAATGACGTTAAAAACAATACAATAGCTGTTATATAAACAGGGCATGTATAACGTTTAAAATGTCTAACAATCCATAATAGACTAAGAATGATACTTGTTTGTGATATTATTGAAACTGCTTTAGCTACAAGCATTAGATCTAAATCAGGCATCATATCCTTATACTCCCTGCTTTAACGCCCAAATTACTAAGCCAACAACTCCACTCATAAAGATCCAGAACATACGTTCCCCTTTGCCGATGGTCAGGGTGTTATTGCTAACTAGCAGTTCGTTGTTGTGAATGTTGCGTTTAATTTCGTTTAGTGTATCATTGATACCTCTGATGTCGTCTTGAAGTGCTGCAACACGCTCTTCTAAACGGATCAAACGTTCTTTATCATTTGAGTCCATTGGCATTATTCCCTATCTAAGTTAAATAACTCTTTAATATTTATAGGGTTGTGATCAATGACTTATCTACGTATTTAATTAGGTACTGAAACTTGATCCGCATCCGCAGGTAGTTGTAGCATTGGGATTGTTGATAATAAACGCTTGCCCTTCGAGATCGTCTTTGAAATCTAATGTTGCACCATCCAAGTACATCATGCTCATAGCATCAATCATTAGTGTTACCGATTCAGAAAGTTCTGCTACCATGTCATCTTCTTGTGGACGATCTAGCTGAAACGCATACTGGAATCCTGAACAGCCGCCGCCTTGTACAGCAATGCGTAATCCAAGACCAGTTTCTTCTTCGCTAGTAATAATTTCTTCGAGTTTTTCAACTGCTGCTGGTGTTACGTCCATATTCTATTCCTTTATACATGAAAACTTTCGCCACATCCGCAGCGATTCTTTTCGTTGGGATTGATAAATTCAAACCCTTCATTGAGTCCATTTTTTTGATAGTCTACTGTAACACCATCTAGGTAGACTAAACTTTTAGGATCAACAAATACCTTTGCTCCGTTTGATTCATACATGTAATCTTCGGAGTTTTCGTGGTCAACAAATTCTATTACATAAGCCATGCCAGAACATCCTGCTGTGCGTACACCTAAACGAATTCCTTTACCTTTGCCTCTACTTTCTAGGTAACGTTGTATACGATCCGCTGCTACACGAGTTACTTCAATCATGACGTTCTTGTTGCTTGTTTTGGTAATCAGTGATTGCTGCCTTTATGGCATCTTCTGCCAGTACGGAGCAATGAACCTTGACTGGGGGCAATGCGAGTTCATTAGCGATATCGATATTCTTAATACTCGCGGCCTCACTAAGGGTTTTCCCTTTAACCCACTCAGTGACAAGACTGCTACTAGCAATAGCACTACCACAACCGTAGGTTTTGAATTTAGCATCCTCAATCACGCCATCCTTGACTTTTAGCTGAAGTTGCATTACGTCACCGCAGGCCGGTGCTCCTACCATACCTGTACCAACATCCGGATCGGTTTTTTCAAACTTACCTACATTGCGTGGGTTTTCATAATGATCTAAAACTTTATCTGAATAAGCCATCTCTAGCCCTCCAAACAATCCTGGTATTGATGAATACCACCTATATTTACTGCTTCTATACCTTGCTGAGCAAGATAGTTAGCAGCAGATCCGCTACGAGCACCTGAACGACAATACAACATATATTTGTTATTGCGATCTAGATGCACTACTTGTTGTAGCGGAACGTTTGTTGCTTCCTTTAAGTGTACTGCGGAGAATTCTTGTGGTTCGCGGACGTCAACAAGTTTCCATCCTTCGTTGATCATCTCGCGAACTTTATCACATAAACTCACGAAACGGCTTCCTTGCGTTCTTCCCATTTAGCTGCTTCTTGGTCCCATCCATCTGTACGCACATAACTGCTTTGACGTGGAGTAGAGATCATGTTTGGATCTACATCTAGTCCAACACCTTCCAAGAAGTTGACAAGTCCGATGCGTTCAATCATCTCGCCTGTGCGTTCATGTTCTAGAGCATTCTCCGCAAAGAAGTCTAAGCATTCCTGTCCTAGGTCAGCTAGTGCTTCGTAGTCTTCTTCAGTTTCTAGTTTCATGAATGGTACAACTACTGTACCCATTGAGTCGCCAATTTTCAGCGTGCGCTTACCGCCAACAAGAATGGAGACACCACGATCATCCCCAGGAGCCAATATTGCATCGCCATCTTTGCCGACAAGGTTCTCGGAATATGGGCTTGTTGCATTAAGGCAATGCATACAGCGTACACAACTGCTGTTGTCAATAGTAAGTTCATTATCGTCTCCCATACTCATAGCCTGTGTAGGACAACGGCTGATGATGTTTTCGTTAATGTATTTACGTCCTTTTTGTTCTACAAGTGCTTTCCAACCGTCTTGATTGATCTTGATGTCATCACGCCAAGTACCGATCACAGCGAAGTCCGAACGGTGAATTGCGTTCATGCAGTCATTTGGACAACCAGACACCTTGACCTTAAACTTGTAAGGAAGTGCAGGACGATGCATGTCATCGAGGAACTGATTGACTAGAATACGATGTGCTTTGCCTTCGTTGTGCAAACTCATTTCACAACGAGCGCCGCCCACGCAGCTCATGCCAGTACGAACAGCAGGACCAGCACCACCGAGGTCAAACCCGAATTCGTTAAGTTCATTAAAAATCTTTTGAACATTTGCTGTACTTGCTCCTTGCATCATAATGTCGCCACTTTGCCCATGGAATGCAATTAGACCACTACCACCATTTTGTTCAAATGTATCAACAAGTTGGCGCATCATAGCAGATGTGTAGTGATTACCTGCTGGTGGTTGAACACGTAGAGTATGGAACTCTACTGCGTCTGGGTACATATATGATCCGTCTGCTTTCTTTAGTTCTGTAAAGCGTGGAATAATACCACCGCCGTAACCTACAACGCCCACTGTACCGCCTTTCCAGTAACCCTTGCGTGTAACATAACTTTGTTCTAGTGTACCTAGTACGCCTTTGGCCATTTTTGCACCGTCGTGCGACCCTTTTGCTAGACGCTTGAGACCACTAACAAAACTGGGCCAAGGTCCTTTTTCTAGTTCATCTAAATTTGGAGTTGAAATGTCCTCAACTTCAGGACGCTCACTGTTTAGTTTTGTATTGCTCATCTC
>Ga0196901_1000335_pt1 | contig 25060 bp, 36 predicted proteins | sample CB_VirMetaG_FD_169099 | JGI IMG/M metagenome (GOLD analysis project Ga0196901, IMG submission 169099) | Freshwater to marine saline gradient viral communities from Chesapeake Bay - CB_1504_1 Viral MetaG (v3) (version 3) | ecosystem: Environmental > Aquatic > Marine > Coastal | place: USA... | reverse complement strand
CAAAATGCTCTGCGAGTTCTGGCCAGTCTGCGTCTGGAAATACTTCAAGCAGTTCTACACAAAGTTCTACGGTTGAATCATTGCCTTCGCACAGTGTATCTAGTAGTTCACGATCAATCATTTGCATGCTCCTTCGCGTAGTGCTTCTGGCTTAATCATCTCGCACACAGTATCACGAACTTGGTCTTCGTAACCAAACGGCATGTTATAATTCCACCAACGATGTACTACGAATCCGCCCGCAATAATTGCTACAGCAACTACAAAAATTACAATTATTCCAATTAGGTCTTTCATTCATCTGCTCCAGTTAGACTTCCGTCTTCGTTAACCAACCACATATAAAAGTCTGAGCTCTTGCCAGTGGTATCGTAGTCGTCAAACAACCCGTCGATGTCTTGATCGTCATATTCTATGTTGCCACACAGCGGCCAGCCTTCAATGTCACTGTAGTAGAACTTGAGCTTCTTGGGATCAAACGGAGCGGTAAGTTCAATTGGGCCGCCCATAAAGGTACCTTTTTCAAAACTCTGTCCGTAAAATACCACAGTACCAGGTGCTTCTTGATGAGCGTAATATTCGTCGGTTTCTTCGACACTAATTTCGCTATCTTCCAAACTAGCAGTATCAAGTCCGTGTGACCAAACTTCGTTGCCGGCTTCGTCATACACAGTAACGTGGCAACTGTCAGACATTTCCACACCGTTCTCATGAACAATGTCATCACAGTCATGCCATTCACCAGGCGTAAACGGCTGTACGTCTTCTGGGACTTCTAGTTCGTTGTCCCAGTCATATGCGTATTCACCAACGTCAACTTGATTCTCTTTAAAGTAGTCATATACTTCGCGCTTAACACGGCCCATGACCACTTCACCACCATAGCCCCATAGTTGAATAACATATGTGCGTGGGGTGAACTTGAGAGTTTCTACTAGTGCTTCTTTTTCTGCTTCGGTAGCCATTTTACATTCCTACAAAATAAGTTAGTACCAATACTGCTAGTATAACAGCGAGCAGGATATCTGTCAACTTCATCCACCACTTGTAGCCTGGATGATTAATAGTTTGATAGATTTTACTGTTGCGATTCATAAGGTTCATACAGATCGTTTCCTTGTAAAGTTTGATAGCACTCAACTACTGTTTCTGAATATTCATCAAGCCCAGCATCGTAAATTGAGTTTAAAAAAGTTTGGAAATCCCACCCCGGATCATTTGCATAGTCGTTTTCGATGTATACGTCTTGCAAATACTGAGCTGCTTCTTGCTGTGTCATTAACCCCAATCCTTAAAATCACGAAGTACAAGTTCGTTATGGTCAAAACCAGCGTTGTATGCGTCAAGTTCTTCTGCTGTGAGCTCTACCACAGGTTCGCCGTTGTATGAACCGTTTGGATAGTAGTGCGGATCACGCCCACGTCCATAATATGAATCGGCAGCACCGCGATCAAAGGGTGAGCCGTGATATACAGTATACTCCCGGCCCTTGTAAGTTTCAGTGTAAGTTTCCATGTTTAACTCCTTAGTATCCAAAATCACATGCTGCAATTTGTTCTGCTGGTGCCCACTCGGTTGCTTGGCTATCCCAGTCTACAAGTTCTACCAAATGCTGCTCTTCTACGTATTGAGCAACTTCCCAGATGCGACCCATGTATTCTACAGTTTCGCCCATTTCGTATTCTTGAATAATCATCTTACATGCTCCAGTATGCTTCTGAACTAGGTGAACAATAGTGCGGTGTATCGTAACGCTCTTGAAATTCTTTGCCATTCATCATGTTTTTACGAGTTACATAAGTTTCGTGGATTTCATAACGATAACCTTTAGCAGTAGGAAATTTAGAATCATAAACAGCTTCGACTGCCGTACGGTCTGCGGTGCTGTGGTCAACTTTGCGAACCAAACGCTCACCGTTAGGGTTAACCTTGGTCTTCTTGATACGACCGTCTACTTTGTATACTTCTACTGTGTACATTGTTCACTCCTTGTTGTTAAACTATGTGCATAGTATAGCCAATTTTGCCAAAACGGTCAACCACAATTTGCACAAAAGTTTTTTATGGGGCTATAAACTAAAATCAATGACTTACTGCATCAATTCCATGAGAACCCGGGCTTTTTCACTTATCCACACCCGGTGCCGTTCCCGATCGATAAACCAATCAGGATTCATCTCAATATGCCCTTTGGTAAAGGGATCATATGGGCGGCGTGCCCAGTGATGATCAACTCGCCATGAGTTATTCCCAAACATTTCTTGCAAAAATTCGCGTTCTTTTGCAATTTCACGGCGCCAGTAACGGCTGCGGCTTAACTGGATAAAATAGTCATAACGATCGCCCAGTGCGTGCCGCTTGGTGGCTTTTTTCCACGTTTTCATTACGCAGCCTGGTTAAACGCCTCTGCAAGTTCTACTAGGTCGTTGTTGTGATAGCGATCAATTACATGCCACACACCGTCAAAATCCTGAAGATACAAGTATTCGCACCAGGATCCTTCAAAGTATTCAAGCATGTCGTCTACAGTAGCAAACTCTTGTGCGTTGGCGTCAGTCTGGCCGCGATCACGCTTGTAAAAAGTACAGCGAGTATCCTTCCATTCTTGAGCATCTACACGCTCATCAAAGTCGTGCTTTTCACCAATCTGCGCACCCAGTGAGCTCATATCACCCTGCTCAAGCAGTTCTGCCACACGGCTGCGATCCTGATAAAACTCGTTAAGAATGCGTCCGTTGTGTTCCAGGTAGCCGTCCCAGTGGCAATATACACTTTTGATTACTGCGTTATTGTTAGCGTCTGCGGTGATCTGTGCGATCATGCTGCGAGTACCCATTTTTGAACTCCTGATTAAGCGTCAAAGGAAAGAATTTCAAGGTCATCATCTGACCATTCTACTTCATCAGCATTGTAGTCATCTGCGAAGTAGTTGTCAACATCTACGTAGTCTACGGTGTCTACGATTTGGTTTTCATCATCAAAATTGTAGTAGTCCATACTATGTGCTCCTTGTTGCTGTTGTTTACAGTAAGCACATAGTAGCCGATCTGGCTGTTTTGGTCAACCAGGAAAACCGGTTTTTTTGACGAAATTTTTTATGGGGCTATAAAAATTTTTTATGGCAAAAATCAATGACTTAGCAACGCCAAATATAAATCTTATCTTGCTTCTTTTTGCCCTTTTGTTGTCCTAATTGCTGAAGTAAATCTTCTTCGATATCACACGGAGTTAATCCATATTTTACCGCATCGTCGTACATTTTAGGGCTAATATTAAAACAAACGTGGCCACCAGATTTGATATTATCTACACATTTTTGCCATAATGGAATAAAGAAATCTTCATAAAATTCTTGATCGTTTTTCCAGATATTCATATGTTCGTATATTTCTAAATTAATATACGGCGGACTAGTTAATACAAAATCATATTCAATTTTAGAAAAATCAACATTTAATGCGCTATCCCAAATCATATTTAATTTGGGTTTTTCAATAACATCGGTTTTATAATAATTGTCAAGATATTCGATCATATTATCATACGCATCGCGCATTTCGATATTTGTATCAATACCTGTGTAATCAATGCCAAGTGCCCAAGCACCTAGCATTCTCCCTCCCCATCCAGCAGTCGGATCCAACACCTTTTTGGCTCCATACTTTTTATACAGATATTTTGCTGTTGTACTTTTAAACATTACAACAGATCCTAGATTAATTCTAAAACACTCGTACACGTTACCAGCAGCAGTTCTACCACCTCTATTACGCTTACGTGTTTGATCAATCAGTTTATCCCACTCTTGTTTATCAGCGTAAATGTCATAGATAGTCTTGCCTTTTTCTCGTTTACAGCGTAATAAATTCGTAAACTGGAAATGATATAAAAATGGATTACCAGCAAAGTTATTCTTATTGGTATCCGCTTTAAATTTTAACAAGTTACCTAAGTCACGACGAAGGCTGTCGTTGTCGACAGCCTTGTGATTCTCAATGTCTGTTATTGTAACTTGATCTAAGTGTTCATTTACAGGTTTGAGAGGCTTGGTCATTATTCTCCTAAAAAGGTTAATACGTTTTGTTCACACATCTTTCGATCTTTATGTGTAAAGTAATTAGTATACTCAGCACCGCCAATTTGGAAAAACTGTTGTCGATGACTGTAATACCAGCCTCGCTTCATGCTGAATACTTTGGACATTGCGTCCTGACATTGATTCTTTAAATCATTAAACAGTTTATGGTAATGTGATATCACATCAAGTTCATCTTGGGTAATAACATCTTCGCCCATGAACATTGTTGATTCGTTGACTTTTTCAGAACTCATAATATACACAGCACCGTGCTTGGCGGTTGAGTCATTCCACATTGGATGATATCCTTTGCCGCTTTTACATTCAAGCGCAACAAAACGCCTGTTAGTGTCGCGAATTAACAAATCTGGAAATGATTGCGAACCACCAGGCTGGAGAATAAAGCTACTAACAGGCATTGTATTTAAGACGTCTTCGAGTTCTGCGGTATCAGTAAATCTTGAATCCCACCAACGCTTTAACATACTGCGCTTAAGATGTGGGAAATCTTTTTGGGTAAAACGTTTAAACCCGTGTTCTTCGAGAACAACTGCTACTGCTTCTTCATGCCCTGGATTATAACTTCCGCTACGAGCATTTTGGTTTTTATAATAGCCCATTTTAAGGATGGCTTCTCCTGCTTTTCTGAGATTATTACTCATGTTATTTTACCTCGTCTTGGCTTCTTCCAATGAGCCATATTTTAAAGGGATAACACTAGGTGTTACAAAGTTATTATATTAAGACCAATTTTTTAGTGATATACATTATACATAAATTTTGTTTATGTGTCAATAATTATCTAATAGGCTTAAAGTTGCTAGGTTTTTAAATTTTGATTCTACCATAATATCTGCGGTATCCAAAAAGGATAAAGCCCAATTGTTCGCCGCACGATTCCACATCATATCCGAGTGCGCTCGCAGTTTTGCTTTTTTGTAGCCTTGCTCTAGTAGTACTGTCATATCGGGCAGCACATCCGGATCATGCCCTAATAGCAAATCTTCGCGGGAAACAGAGTAGTGAATTACAGGACGCACCCCACGCCAACTATCAACTATACGCTGGTATCGATCATCGGTTGGTAAAATATATTCACCTGTAGCGACCCAGTGGTGGTGAATGTCGAGAACCAGAGCAACGTGTTTTTGTAGTTCAAGGGACGCATCGATTCCCCAGGACATTTCGTCGTTCTCAATTGTGATGGTGTTTCGTGCTTCGGCTGATAGTCTGGGTAAGACATCAATAATACCTTGTGGGCCTCGTTTGCCCGCGATATGTACATTAATCTTGAAGTCTTGCCACTGTTGTCCATAGCCCATCCAACGAGCCATGTCAACGTGATATTCAAACTCGTCTATACTCTTATTTACGACATCATTGCGATCGCTTGCCAGAACAGTAAACTGACCAGGATGAAATGAGAGGCGAACATGAAGGTGCCTTGCTGTATCGCCCACTGTACTAAACGCTCGAGAGACGTACTCAATGACATCACTCTTGCGCCAAAAGTAAGACCAAGTAGGCTCAGTATACATAGGGAGTATATCTGATCCAAGGCGGACCATTCGGTATTGTTTGGGTAAACTTCCAACATATTCAACGAGTCTCCGTATTGAGTTTGTGTTGTGGACCATAATGTCCCACAGTCTTTCCTCGGCGATCTCTCTTGTTTGTCTGTTAAGCCACGCAACAGTAGTCGCACGTGTGTTTAACGGACGTTGAATCTCCTCCAGTAGCTTCTTCTTTTGTGTTTGATCTGGGTGTAGATACTTACACGCGAATCCAATTTTACCGGTCATTTGTTTTTTATTATACAAGATCAATACTTACATCACACCCATGGAAAAAGCCAGCAACACCAGCAAGGTTTACTGTACTTGTAAGTCCTTGGTCTAGTGTTTCAATAGCTTGTGCCACGGCATCTACTTTGCGCGGATCAGTAACTACCGTTTCGTAATCTTGGATTGTAGTTTTGTGTGTCCAATTTGAGATTTTAATTGCAATCTTAGTATTTGGTGCTAGGTTCTTCAATTCCATTTTATTCTCCACGAATTAAGTAGCCTTCTTCGGCTGATTTGTCAATAAGATATCCAACTGCGTCTGGAAAACGATTATGAAAATGTGTAGCCACTTCTTCGACCGTTTTACCTTGTGCCATAAATGCTCCATCATCTCGATACGCTAACAGCATATCACCTTCTTTTTCAAGAAACATTTTAACATGAACAACTACTATAGGTCTAGTATCAACTGCGTCATACTCAAGCTCTTCTTCAAACTTTCGTTCGTCGAGCTCTTCTTGAATCTCTTCAACGCTCATTTTTGAAAGATCGCGACCATCAAAATGTTTCTTTAGTCGTTGTGTATCTTGATATATTCCCCACGCAAATTTTACAGCGTAATAAATCGCAGTGGTAAGCAGAATGAAGTCTAGATTAATGTGGAATTCCATTTTAAATCTCCATAAAAAGGCCCGCCGAAGCGGGCCTTAAAGGAGGTTATGTCAATGCCATTCGTCTAACTATTAGACTTCAGCACGAGCACGTGAACCGTTAACATCACGTGCTGATACACGATAAGCAGTCTTACCTGAAGTAGTAGAGACGGTGCTTACCTTGAGGCCTGCGTTGCGCAGATCCGACATGCGAGCTGACAGGTTCATGATGCCATAGTTGGCACGTGCCTGTGCTGCAGTAATGGTGCGACCAGTTCCACGCAGATACTTCTGGAGGAATTCGTTCTGGGTACCGGACATGTTCAAATTAGCCATTGTAAAGTTCCTTATATTAAAGGTTAAAATTAAAGTTACATGCTCAGCACAACACTGAACATACTGCGTATTATACACGCACCCCAAACTGTTGTCAACCACTTTTTGTCAACTTTATTGTCTGGGTACTGTGTAGAGTGTTTCCCCCTAAACAGTCCATATATTATACTCAGATTTAATACCGTTGTCTACCACTTTTTCGTAAAAGTTTTTTATACCATATAAGTAGTGTTTATGGAATGTGTGTTTATTAAACATGGAATTACCCTTAGAAATCAAGGAGTTCTTCTCCCTTGTTGCCTGTTTGACCCAGCCGCAGCATCAGCAGCTGATTATGATCCAGACATAAAAAGCAAATATTATCAAAAATATCATTTAAATACTATAACAACAAATATCAATGATTGGCGAAATGGTCCAGAATTACAAGAGGTCCAAACTAAATTAAAAAATAACAAGTGGCCAAAAGAGTGTCAACGATGTCAGGAAGTTGAATCTGCCGGGAGGCAAGATAGTGTCAGGCTTAATGGTATATCATCCTATCAACATTATACCGATAATGATATTGTATTAGAAATTAGACCCGGTAATACTTGTAACTTTGCTTGTCAGACTTGTTGGCCAGCAGCAAGCTCTCGAGTATCAAAATTTTATAAAGATGCCGGATATCAGTTTGTTACTGCGCAAAATAAGACGTGGGATTGGAAATCTCTTGACACAATCAAACATCAAATAAAAGATATTATATTATTAGGTGGAGAGCCATTTTATGACAAGGATTGTTTAAAATTCCTTACCTGGGTTCGCGATCAAGAATTAACTTCTAATATTATTATTTTTACCAATGGATCTGTTATTGACCGAGACTGGTTAGAAAATACATCAGCTAAGGTAACTTTAGTTTTCAGTCTCGATGCCATCGGGAAACCTGCGGAATACATCAGGTATGGAACAGTTTGGGAAGATGTTTATAACAATTACAATTATGTTAAGTCTTTGCCTAATGTCAAGTTACGAGTAAATATTACTACTAGTGCTTATAATTTTTTGTACTTGCCAGAATTAATTAACTGGCTAGCCCAAGATTGGCCAAGTGTAGTTACATTTGGTGTTGTTAGTGGGTTGCTTGACAGCAAAGCAAACTTAATGAATGAAAGGGTGTTTAAACTCGAGCAACGAGAATCTATAATTAATAGATTAGAATCAGCAATTGACGTTATTAAAAAATCAAATATAGAAAAAATGCAAATGGCTAATGCGGTAAATGCTATCTCTGGGATTATTTTTAATCTTAGAACTCAACCGTATGACTCTAATCAAGCTAATAAATTGTTTGAATTTATCAATAAAATGGATTCAGTTAAAGAAATTTCAATTTCAGACTATTGTCCAGAACTTGCTAGAACTTTATCCATAAGTTTAGATAAATTATGATATGTCGACGAAAGATTTTTTATATCTGACAAATAATTCAATAAGTCCGGATCATTCATTTCAATCAATTTTAAACTAATCTCGCCGCCCCCAATCTGAGGACCTAGCTCGTCTGGATCCAATCGTAAAAACATTTTAAAGATATCTAAATCCCTCAATGGTGTAAAGGTTAAGGTATTTCCAAGATGCCAATGCTGTGCGTCATTTATCATTTGATTACACAAGTAACGTGAAAATTCAACAGTATCCATGTCATGAATACTGTTATCATATTTGGTTACTACTTTCTTATAATAATATGTTTTTTGTTCGTAACGATACTTTTTATCAAAATAGTGTTCGATATCAATTCCATGGTACTTGCTCCAGACAAATATCGTATTAGGATTCCTAAACATAAATTCGTCGCCAGGCGCACCACTTAACAACACACAGGGATCTGTCCAATGATGTATTTGCGTATATCCCCAAAAGTTTCGAGCAATATGCTTATGATTCTGACACCAGAAATAGTCCCATTGCATTCTATTTTCAAAAATAAACTCATAATCTGATGTAATCTTTTTAACAAAACTAAACACTAACATACTGTCAATCCCGCCACTTAAAAATGCGTGTAATGGTAAAGTATTATGTTCGACAAATTTTTTAATTTTACTATAAAGTTTATCGTATATAAATTCAATACCTTTGTCTAATGTAATAGGATCAGTAACAATTTCTCCGATTACATCTTTTTTAGTTTCGACAACATTTAACTCTTGGTCAACACTTACATTACTGTCAGCCCATATGGTAGTCGAGTGTTTAACTAAGTTAGTAATTTCGTTATTTTCATTAACCCAGAAAATAAAACTTCGCCAATGGTCAGTGTATATTTCAATCTGTTTAGTTTCTTTATTATATCTAAATATACAGAAATTTCCGTAATGTCTCTCATTAGCTAACAGGATATCAGTAACAGGGCATTCGTCACAATATCCTTTATAAACAACCAAAGTATTATCAACATCTTTAGACAGCCATCCTGAATCGGTATTTAGAATAATATTTCCAAATGAATAATGATTTGAAAACCTACTATCTAAGTTAAACGATAACGAAAAAAACATTAGATTCTAGGAGCCGCTACTTCGTCTGCTAGTCCAAATTCAACTGCTTGTTCAGCATTCATAAATGTATCAAACTTCATAACTTGATACAATTCGTCGTAATTTTTGCCTTTGCTATTATGCTTTACATACAATTCAACTAGACGTTTGTTTAAACGCTGCGCTTCTTCTACACTACGCTTGATGTCTTCAAATTCCAGCTCTTGTACGTGTACTGACCCTGATGTACCCGGCGTTCCTGAACTTACACGATGAATCATCGTGCGTGATTCTGGAAGTACAATACGCTTACCCGGTGCTCCTGCTTGTGCTAGGAAACTACCCATTGAGGCTGCTTGACCCATTACAATAGTACGCACATCACATTTAATGTACTGCATAGTATCGTAAATTGAAAGCCCTGCTGTTACTGAGCCGCCTGGACTATTGATGTAAAAATTAATGTCCTTGTCTGGATCTTCTGATTCTAAAAATAGCAACTGCGCTACAATTAGGCTTGCTGAATGCTGATTAACTTCTGTGTCCAGCATTACAATTCGTTCTTTAAGCAAGCGGCTATAAATGTCATAACTGCGCTCACCTTTGCTTGTGTTTTCTACTACAATCGGTACTAAATGTGGCATTATTATCCTTTATGATATTGAGTTCATGTTTCCAGGCGGTGTTGAGCAACATCCGGGATCAACACATACCCATCCAATTTCTTTTAAATCGTTTGCTATTTCATCATGTACATAGCCTTCGCCACCTGAGCAATACCAGTCCATATAACTTCCATTATTATTCTCAAGACGTGCTACAATTTCACCAGCATAACGCCATGAACAATGCCATTGTTCATTTTTAATGCGGTCAAATAGATCTGAGCGGCACCAACTGGTGTTACACAATGCTGCATATAATCGTTGTGCGTATTGTTTATCATTTTCGCAGCGATCGGCAATTTTCCAACTGCGATAGAGGTCCATTTCCATATTATGTTTTTTATGGTTAGGTGGATCTTGGTCCATAAAGATATCTCCGATAGCAAACATGTAATACTATATAGCCATACCAATGGCCAATAAAGTAATTATTTGTAATAATGCGGAATAGTCCTTCCAAAATGGATATCGTGATATTCAAATATGTCCTTCCATTCGTAGAAGTTTACACCGTGCCCTGTGCGTTCTTTTAGACCTTGTTTACGCCGAATTGGAGCCTCGACATCCCATTGCCATTGGTGTACCATTTCGTGCCCTAATACAGCAATAAAATATTGCTCACAAGGATAACGACCGTTGAGGTGGATTTCAGTACGAAATCCTGGTTCTTGATAAGCAAACGCCCACGCATTCGATAGTGTTTTAGTTACAATCTTGCAAGGGGCAAGTTTATTATTAAAGATAAGTTTGTTTAGTGCGTTGTAGGTACGAGTGATCTTGTGTTGACTGGGAAAGTAGAGATTTCTCCAATAATCGGTTTTACCCGGTACAGGCTTACTCATTGTTCGCGCTAGTTCTCTTACTTTCATGTACAAAGTATAGGATATCTGTATACTTTTGTCAACCAGAAAGTTTAGGAAATCTTAGGAAAATTTTGTGGTATTTTTACCACAATCTAAAACGAATATCCAAAATTCTCAATATCTTCAGCATATTTTTCAGCAATAACACGTTGCGTATCTGAGTTATAATATTGCTGATAATCTTTATTTCGCTCGGTAGAATTTAAATGTGGAAGTGGATTATTACAATTTAAAAGACATTGAATATATTTAAAATCTTCGTTAAGTGTTTCTAGTTTCATGATATAATCGCAATCTTTAGCAATTGAATAGGATGATTTTCTATTATAATAATTTAATATAAAATTGTCAAACCCTTGGTTATATATGTCCAATTCCCTGAGAATATAATCCCGATTCCCCCATTTACCATTATATATTCTTTCGCCTGAATCATGTAAATCTAATCGATATTGCGCACGCCGACCTCTAAAAAAATACCAACTAACCGCAAGATCCCACGGATTCCGAACAACACAGTATGTAAATCCTATATCACCAAAATAATTACGGGCTCCAACAATATCGCAATGTTTTTTACCTTTTGAAACTTGTGCATTAAAGTTTTCTTTTAACCAGTCCGTTATACTCGTACCGCCAGTTTTTGGTATATGAATAAAGGTCGAAAGAAGTGGATCTCTAACAATGGTAGCCATATAGTATTTATTTTTTAATGTACGCCGTTAATGAATATAAATACTTCTACGTTAATTAACGGAGATTATATTATGGAAATTATTATTGGTTTAGTTGTTATTGTCGTGATTTACTTGGTTTATAGTATTATTCGCGATAAGGGCAATAGTTTAGATTTAAATAACGATGGCAAAGTAGATGCGGCAGATTTAACTGCTCTTAACGACGCTGTTGCCGATCGTGTTAAAGAAGCTGCTGCCAAAGTAACTGCTGCAGCAGATATTAATAAAGACGGCAAGGTAGATGCTGCGGATGCCAAGGCTGCTGTAGGCAAAGCTAAAGCTGCTGTTAAAAAAGCAACCACTAAAAAGAAAGCAGCACCAAAGAAAAAGGCCGTTGTTAAGAAGAAAGCAGTTGCTAAGAAAAAGAAGTAATTTAAAATTATTTCAAAATAAAGCGGGCTATATGCCCGCTTTTTATATGAGTAAATCTACTACAGATTCAATGGTATCGCGGGTTAAATTTTCTAACCCATCAAAATTCTTAGCAAGTTTTGTTTTTTTGCCGTAGTTAACTAAAACAAATTGTGTAGTTGGATTATCTTCAATAATTGTTTTAATGTTATGTCTATATGCTTTAAGGAAACGTTGTTCAATAACATCTAGGGTTTCATCAACAGGTGCTAGATCAAACCCTAGCATTAATACAATATCATTATTTGCTGCTACTAAATTCATCAAAATAATATCTTCTTTATTAGCAACAGCACTATCTTTGAACTCGCCTTCAAACAGTCTAACACCGACCGGACGACCTAAATCAATATACTGATCCTTAGGAACATAAAAGTGTGTAACTGCGTGAAAAGCACGGTTGATCATTTGCTTGGCTTCGCGCAAATCATAACAAACTGTATTGTCTGATTGATATTCACGCCATTTTGATAGCGGTCCCCAGATCGGACCTACACTTGTGAGAACTTCGTGCTTCACCAAGCCTGCCGGAATATCCTGCGATAGTACCCAGCAAACATTCATTAAGAAATGCTCGCGCTAAGGGCTACCCAATTAAAGCCGCCGATACACATCCAGGCAAATACCGTATTTTTAGAGCTGACATTAATATTAAACACTATGTCGCCTTTGCTTCCTGAATAGCCGGGCACGCTGTTACCGTGTCCAATGCGTTGTTTGCCTACTTGAAGTTGTGGAATTTCAACTAACCCAGTATCATGGATAACAATATTTCCTTTTCCATTGACCCCAATTTCTAGATGCTGCTTGCGATTAGTTCCAATAAAACCGGTACGCTCTTTGCGTTTGCCCATAGTAACTTCAACTTCTTCGTCCCAAACACTTAAGGCAGCACTTGGCTCACGTGTATTAATACCTAATCGTTTATTCGCAACAAACACAGTATTATTAAAATCTGCTTCACCGCGTACTGAAATTTCTTCTAGTAACCCTAATCGTTTAATATTTGTATTTGTAATTTTAGGACTTAATGTTTCGCCACTTACTAGACTAGTGCCATTGATTGTAACACTAGCAAAATTAATTCCATGGCTTTCTGCTTTTGTCAGAATATCTTCGATAATAGACTGTTTTGAAACTTCTTCAAAACGTTTTGTAACAGTATGCTCTACATCAGTTTTTAAGTTATCCCAAGCGTGCCCGTCGGTATTAACATTTCCGTGAACAACAAGATCGCCGTGGACAGTCGCATTTTCAGTTACAATACTATCAACAGCCTGTATGTTTGTAGCAGCGAAATCGTTTTCTACTACAACAGCGCCGTCCATTACAGTTAATTCTACGTTTGTTGCTTGATCATCAATACCGCTAAATGAAATTTGACTGGCGAACGAATCAAATAAATCAGAAACTTGTGATTTAATTTCTTTCTTAACATCAACTTGTGCTAATTCTTTTGAGAGATTTCGTACAAACGTTCCTACAACTTGTGATTTAACATACCCTACCCATTCTGTATTGTTGAATAATTGTGTTACATATTGTTCAACATTAACATTTAACTGCGCATTAATTGTTTTTTGCAAAGATTCTTCGCTTACTAGTTCCTTAATGCTCGATATCGAGCCGTTTTCAAATAATGTTTTTACTGAGTTTTCAACTGTGCTTAGAATCTGAGCCATTGCGTCAGCGTTACTAAACTTAGCAACAACTCGCTGTTGTGCGTATTCGATAATCGATGCTTCTACTGAGTTAAGCCAGTCTGTACTATCTAGTAATCCAACAATTTCGTCGTTGACTGATTTAGCAACTTGGTCGCGAACTAATTGTTCTAGATCAGCAGTATTAAGCATGTTCTCTCCATAAGTCTAATGTAACGCAGTGGAATCCGCCGCCGAGTGTTCGTGAATGTCTTAGCGTATGCGGAACAACTGTAACCCCACGCTTTTCAAGTTCGCGGTGTAACTCTGTTTGAGCAGAATCAACAACGATGGTGTTAGGGTCAATACTTAGTGTATTTATCGCAATCCATTTTGACGCATACGGGTAGTTATGGAAAGATTGCGGAACAACTTCATTAACCCAGATAATATCCCAATCCTTTAATGCTTGTGGTAACTGTTCATGCGCAACTCGGTGTCCGTTAACAATTGCAAGCCCTTCTCGTACTGGCGAAATTGTACTATCGATATGTACTCCTGCGTAAAAGTTTACAAGTTCGATATTAATTTCTGGAAACTGTATCTGTAACCAATCATAAGCATCTCGGTTTCCCGATGCTGACTCCAACATTAACCAGGTATTGCCTAAGCGAGAAATGTTAGCAGCATCTAATACCATGCCTCTGCCACGTGGCATACGCAAACGACAAGGCATACAATTAGGTAATATATCTTCATATGCTTCGCGTTCCATATCACGTGCTGGATACATCATTACAGGATCTACTACTGTATCACCAGCAATTAACCAGCGGTCACGTGGACAATAGTTATACATTCCTCCTAAAGTTGGAAAATCCATATCCCGTGGACGCAACACTTCTACCCCGGCCTGTTCTAAAATATCGCACAACCCTTGTAGGTCTTCATTCGCTTCATCTATGATCCATTGTTCTACAGGTCCGTTTGGTGGAGGTGTTTCCTTCCAAGGTGCGTCTGCCATTTCTTTTGAAAATACAGGATCGTGCCCAGGCCAATTAGCGTTAGTAGCAGTACCAACAACTATACTTTTTAGAGTATCCCATTCGTTATATGAATGAATTTTCATAGTGTAATCAATCCGGTTAATTGTAATGTATAACGATCAGTACTGCCGATGTTAGCAGCAGTATGAGGACAACGTTCTGTCCAGATAGCATAGTCACCAGCTTTCCACCCTACAATTGCTTTACCGTCCATGTCTAGATAATGTCCTTGTTGCCAATCTTCCATCATTACTAATGCGCGAACAACGGTTTTACCTTTTGTAACATGTATTTTTTTAAATCTATTAAATGTATCAACATGCTCAGGAAGTATTACGCCGGGTGTCATCTTATAAAAACTCCAACTTAAATGCTCAAAGTTAAACACCTCTTGAAATCTTTTCATATTCATCCAGGGTGGCTCAGGATTCTTCATATCATACATTTCGCCGGTAAAGTGTTCGTGCGTGAACCCCATTTTCCGCCAATGTTCTGTATCTGCTGGGTTATTAAATGGTTCGCGATGATAATTTAATTTACGATGTTCTGTGGTCCACCAGGGATCAATATGACCCGCAAGCCACATATACCCTTTACTGATTTCTGGTATTACCATAATGTACTACTTTATAGTCCTCGTTATTAACATCCATGTCTCTCCATGGATCAACAATTACAGAACCCGCTGGGATATCTGTATAAAATCCATCCGTTAAATCATCATTTGAAAACTCTGTAACATAACCGTATGTAATTTGACGATTGTGTGCTAGCAGTAATACTACCGGTTCATCTAGAGTATCAACAACATCAGTCTTATTATCTGCCAGTGGGTCTAAATAAACAACAGGTAAACCTGCTTCTGCCACATAATGACCAACTAGAGTTGAATATGAACCAATTGTGTATTCTACATTAGGCTTATATGCTTTTCCGTGAATAGCAACCGTATTAATTCCTTCCGATTCTGCTTGTGCTACTAAGAAGTTAGCCATATTTTTTGCTTGAACTTCGCGTGCGCCCATTATAGTTGAAAACATGTCATAACCTAAGTCATACTCTTGTGCTAGCCAGCGTAGTGCAATATTATCACGCGGATGACAAGCGCCAGCATCGCCCATACCAGCTGTCATGTACTTTGGTGATTGTAAGCGAATACGTGCGTTTGCTAATGCTTCAGTTACAACATCAACGTTCATATTGCCAATCTTCATAGCAAAATCCTGAATCATGTTAGCGATACCAATCTTAGCACTAATATATGTATTGTAGAAAATCTTGATACCTTCTGCTTCCTCCCATGTGCCCGTTTCATAGCGGGGGTTGTTTTTCATAAGAGGTTTGTAAATTTCGATAAGTTCTGCTACACGAGGATCATTACTATCTTTGCTGCCGATAATAACCATCTCTGGGTTTACCATATCCCACTTTACGCTACCCATTGCGATCAAGTAAGGATTATAAATCAATGTATGATTATCTAATAAATCGTCAAATTCTCTGCGTGTTGTACCTGGTAGTACTGTTGAGATCAGTACAATATTTTTACTAGCATCAGCATATTCATTGATTTGTGTTAATACATTCTTAACGTCATCGTATCCAAAATCTTTAGGTTCTAAGTGTGCCGACGGGACTGAACCATCATAACACATCGAATGCGGGGTTGGAACAGCGATAAAAATCCAATTTGAATTTTGTACTGTTTCTTTGATGGTATCATAAACTTTTACCGTATCGCTTGTTCGTGGGTAAATATCATAACCGCAAGTTTCATACTGTGTGGCAAAAACTTCGGCGCAATCAAGACCGAGCTTTCCTAATCCGATAAATCCAATAGTAGGTTTCAAAACATGTTCTCCGTTGATATATTTTACGATTATTTAACACACCTAATTCATGTTAACAAAAAAACTCCGGCGGAGTTATTCAGACCCATCTCTGACGGCGATAAAAATTTAGATTTATTAGTTGCTCGTTCAGATCTAGACCAAGTTGATAAATCTATATACCCAAAATATAGAATACAACGTAATTTTTTATTGTTAGATCAAGAACCACTCACACTAGAACATTATACTTGTACTAAACACCAAGACGGGTGGCCAGTGGAATGGAATTTTGACAACTTATCAATGGTTGAAAAACTGCAGTTGCGGTACGCTTCGATATTCATACCAATTTTATTTCACAGCGACAAAAATAATCCAGTAACTGATCAATTTGATCCAATGATTATTACATCGTATCATTGGTTTCACGGTATTATTGCTATTAAATGGTTTAACCCTTGGAAATTTTTTAAACGAGACTCATTTAATGGAAAACGTTTTGGGATCTATGCTCGAAGTGCCAACGGTAATAGAACATATCGGCTTGAATTAGTCAAAGATCTAATGAAGTATTCCGATGAAGTTTATTACCAACAACAACCTGAGATTAACGAAGATTTAAAACTTGCCGGGTATGATCACGTTGCTGGCTTTTGGCCGTTAAATCAAATAAACTATAATAGCGATGCTAGCACTACTATTTCATGGCAGGATCACACTAAATTTAAAATACAACTGGTAGCCGAGACTGTATTTAATAGCAACAAACAAATACATTTAACTGAAAAAATATTTAAAACTTTTGTAATGGCACAACCATTTATTTTATTTTCTAATGCTGGAAGTTTAAAGTATATTCGAGATTACGGATTCAAAACATTTAATGAGCTGTGGGACGAAAGTTATGATCAAGAACATGATCATAATCAACGATATCGGTTAATAATGAAATTGTTAGATCATTTATATTCATTGAGCGATATTGAGTTCAACGATTTAATGATAAAGGCGCAAGATATCGTAGACCACAATCGTAATCATTTTTATAATGGTAAATTTGAAAAAATGCTTTATGACGAAGTTGATAATAACTTTGAACAAGCAATATTAAGGCAAAACGAGTTATTCTATACGTTTCCTGGCGGAACTTGGTTTTATAATGTTGATTTGTACTTTAGACATCACGGTGTGATCCCTGATCAAACTCGAGCAACAACAAATACATGCATGGAACATCTATATCGTTATGATCCAAAAGTGGCCAATGCTGTAACTAAAAAATACAATCACCTTTTTTAATATACGCACATAAATAAAGTTAACATAGCATATAACGGGAGTTTATATGGATTTTTTAGCAATAGTTGGAGAAGTTGGTTTTCCAATCGCTGGCGCATTAGCCGCAGGTTATTTTGTGTTGTTAACTGTTAAGTTTATCCTAGCAGGTGTAACCGGTGACGTCAATGGCGTTAAAGGTATCATTCACGCATTGGATAATCGTGTTCAAACAATGAACAACGATTTAGTTAAAATTGACGCACTTATGAGTCATGTAATTGGAGTACGACCAAACGTTGATCGTATTGCTGCCAACGAAGGCAAGGAAGACGCACGTCGTGATTAAACATCGAGCAACCGTTGCTTATTTAGAAGCACAAAATAAACTAGAAGCACCGATGCGTAGATTATACGGCAGTATTGGTTTTACATTAGGTATTATGCTTGGTATTTTTATTGGGACTATGCTAGGAAGATGAATCGAGAATGTTGTGATTTCACATTACTATTAGCAACCGGATTTGCTGCTGGCCTGATAGTTGTCTTTTTAACAGGAGTACTGTATGCCTAACGATATTGTACAAGCAATCAACAAATCGTTGCCCTATACCTACCTAATAGGATGGTCAGTACATCAAAAATATTATTATGGGGTTAGGCATGCTTCCGGGTGTCATCCAGATGACTTATGGAAAAAATATTTTACCAGTAGCAAAAAAGTCAAAAAATTAAGAGTAGATTTAGGCGAACCAGATTTAATAGAGGTTCGTAAACAATTTAATAATAAAGAATTAGCAATAAACTGGGAAAAGAAAGTTCTAAGAAGACTTAATGTTTTAAATAATACGTTTTGGTTAAACGATAATATCGCCGGTAGTGTTAAGATCGCAAGTGAACCAAAAACAGAAGAATGGAAGAATAAAAACAGAAAACCAAAATCTACTACAAGAAATTACTTTAATAACAAGAACGGCGCTGGGAATAAAGGAATTCCAAAGTCAGACAAACATAAGCAAAAAATTTCAGAAGCACATACTGGAATGAAAAAACCATGGGTCAAGGGCGGTGTTGGCAATAAAGGAAAACCCAAATCGCTAAAACACATCAAAGCAGTCATGGATGCCTTAAACACAGACGAAGTACGGACTAAAAAATCTAATACATGGGCAAATAAACCTATTGTAACTTGTCCTTATTGCAGTAAGCAAGGTAAAGAAGGGCATAACATGAACAGATATCATTTTGATAATTGTAAAAAAAGGATTCAATGATGGAGCAAGGAATTATTGATGCGATTAATCAATACGGCTTTCCAATTATTGCCGCAATGGGGCTTGGATATTTCGTATTTTTTATATGGCGTTGGGTAACAGACGAAATTGATCCAGTTATCGGCGATACAAAGAAAACACTTATTGCTCTAGTAGACCGTATCCGCATGTTAGATAACGATATGATTCGCTTAAACACTAAGTTAAGCATGGTATTAGAGTATTACGGAAAGCACGGGCAAATTAAAGAAGAAGATGCTCAGGAAATTGTCGATCAGTATGCTTCTATTAGTAAGCAGTTTGACCAAACTAAAGTACAAGAAAAGAACTTACACAGACAAGCAGAAAAGGTTGCTCCTAAGAAATAATTACTTCTCGTTAGCAATCCAGGCGCCAGACCAATCGTCTGGCAACTTTTGTGTTTTCATGAACTCGCAACGTTCAATCCACATTTTATAATACTTGTCCATTTGCCCGTCGAACTCACCTTTAAGCATTTCACATAATGTAGCAGCTTTCTTAAATTGTCTAGCACGATATAATTCATGCATTTCTTCGTGAATTTCTTTAGCCATTAAATATTCCGGTACGCTATTTGCGTCGAATGTGCGTAATGCTGTATAGATATTATCCGGGGTCGATTTACCCTTTGGTTGTAAGTTATCCAGGAATAAGTAGAAGAAATCATCTTTAGTACGCTTGTATGTTTCATTACCAATAATACATAACACACCATATGCTTTACAACGTGCTTCTAAACGAGCGGCTGTACTAACCATATCACCTAAGATGTCATATGAGTGTCTTGCTGTGCTACCCATTTCGCCAATAAACCCATCGCCCGAATTAACACCAAATCCCATTGCTGCTGGCGGCAAGCCTTTTGCTTCTGCTTCCTTAGTATAAGCATCAACAGCGTCTAGCATTTGTAAGCCAGTTTCAACAATGTTGTATGCGTGATTATCGTCTTCAATAGGAGCACCTTGTATGTGCATACTAGCATCGCCAACATACTTAATAACCATACCATTGTGATTCAGAATAGGTTGTGTAATAGCGTCCATATAGCCATTCATATAATCGCCTAAACCTTTTACGTCGTCGCCATAGTGTTCACCAATAGGAGTAAAGCCACGCAAGTCTGAGAACATAACACTTACGTCTTTCTTAACACCCTTCTTGATTAAGTCTGGATTTTCCTGTAGCAAGCGTACAACCTCTGGAGAACAATAGCCAGCAAACTGTTTCTTGATTGCTTGCTTTTCTAAGAACTCTCTAACAAACTTGATCCCGTATGTGTGTAATGCCACAAGGATAATAATTGCCAGAGGACCTGTGGCGTCTAACAAGAATAGTTCTGTGTTGAACATATACATTGACGCAGGAACAACAGCACCACCGAGCACAACAGTTAATCCTAGACCTACCCAAGTCCAACGTGATACTAATATTAATAATAGTCCTGCTAAAAATGCCGCAGGTATTTCAAATGTATCTGCCCAGTATGGACGTTGAATGTTTGTTTTATTAAACATTGTTCCTAGCATTGCTGAGTGTATTTCACCAGGAAATTTAGCACCTAATGCTGTCGGCACAGGGTTAGCAATACCTGCCGCAGTAACATCTACAATAACTACTGCGCCGCCAAAGTCCTCGGGCATATTTGTAACACTAACTTGTTTGCTACGCTGTGCCCAGTCAATCCAGATACGACCCATTTCATCAGTAGCAATAGGGCCGTGTCCACGTACTCTAAATTTATCAATACCGTTAGGTGCTAGTTTAACATCAAAACTAGGTTGCCCGGCGATAACACGAAGTGTTTCAAGAGCAATACCTGGATACACTAAATCACCAACAACAGCAAGTGCTGGCAATCTTCTGTTAACGCCATCGATTTCAGGTTCAGTTGAAACAATACCAGAGCCTACTGCTACTTGTTCAAGTTCTGGAATATTTGAAATAATACCCGGATAAGGGAATAACTGATCCACATACTGTGCATTAATTGTATTTGATGCCGGTTGCATTGGAACATTTTTATTTTTGGCAGAGGGGCGGCTTGCTAATATAACAGGAAATTCAGACATGACTCCTGCTAACTGTTCATCTCCGCCAAAGCGATCTGCTTCCGGCATCATAATATTCCAAATAACTAATCCAGCGCCACGATTGTAAATGTCTTTAATAATGTCGCCGTAAATGTTACGTGGAAAAGGATACTGACCATATTTCTCTAGTGCGGCTTCGTCAATATTAACAGTATAAATGTTATTGTCTACTGCTTCTCTACTGGTAATAAGTGTGTCAAAGTAATTTAACTTAACACTTTCAGTAAAGTTAGGACGTTGTAAAAATACAGCCGTGAGAACAAATAAGGTAATCAATGCCCACCATGGGCTCAGTAGTTTCTTCATACGGATATTTAGCGTCAAAAACGACGCATATAACCAAATCCAACAAAGCCACCTTGGTCAGTGTTGTCTTTGCGTAGAATAAATCTTGTAACTGAATATTTGTTGTTAAAATGATTGATGTTTACTTTTGCTTCTGTAAACAAGTCTGTTGCTACACTTGCTTCTGTGTATAATTGGGTTTTAGGGCCTAGCCAGCGACTATGAGCGCCGCCTACTTCGCCTACAACAAGTGTGTCAATTTGATTATACTTTTGTGTGTAACCAAAGCCAATACTATGTCCAGCGAAAACATCAAGTTTTGGACGCTTTTCGATTTCTTCATAAACACGGAACGAATTCCAGTCTATGTATTCATAATCATCGCGACTGTGTGCTGTAACATTTAAGCAGTATACAGCAAGAGCCGCACACACCAATTTTTTCATTAAAAATATTTATTAATAACCGACCAGTTAGAAATATGCTAATAAAAAACTATTACAAATTACGTTAGATATTCTTCAATTCTAGATGGCCATAGATTATGATAAAATATATCTATTGCTACATCGTCTTTGAGGTTATTAAACATGCTACTTGGGCTCCTTCCAGACAAAATATTTATAGAGTCCAATGACATATATTTAAGTGCTCGAATCATATCATTAAACGATTCGTCTCTTTCGTCGACTGAATGTTTTTTAAGTTGTGTACGTATAATTTCGTTCTTATCTCTGTTAAAGTTATAGTCGGTAAAAAATTTAATTTCTTTATTATCAAATATTATTTGATATTTCCAAATCTTTTTTAGAATATTAATGTCTGCGGTATTATTAAAAATTTTTTTAAGCACTGAGATGAATTCTCCGTTGTCATACGCACACGGTAAATCCGGAAAATAAGAATTAAATGACAAAACATTAATTTTTTGAAGAGAGTTTACTATGATAATTTCATCAAAATTATCATAATATTTTTTATATAATTCTAGCAAGTAATTTCCGTACATATGATCAAGTGTATCCATAAACGCACTTCTGTACGAAATTACTAGTACTTTTTTATTGGCGAAAAAGTCATTAAAAAAGACTTGCGAAAAGGTGTTTTTGTTATAGATCTCTAACGAGACACCTTCCCACAAGTCTTTCATGGATAATATTTATTAGGCTTTTCTAATCGAATCTAATAATCCTTCAGTGAATACTGCGCTATACTTTTCGTATAATGGCGCTGTACGATCTTTAAGTTTTTGAGTTTCCTCAGGTGTTAATTCGATCATTTCCTTGATGCCTAAACGTTGCTGTTCGTCTGCACTATTTTCAATATTAACAGCATCGTCAACAGACCATTGTCTTTCAAGTTTAGCACAATGTTTTGCTGCCTTCTTAAATGCATCCTTATCCGCATCGCTTAGATCTTTCCACACTTCTTCGCCGATAACAATTGATGTTAAAAACATGTTATGACGAGTATTAATTACATATGGGTGAATAGAGCTATCAATTTGCGATTCAAATCGTGGTAAAGTAGTCTGTACTAGATCATTTTCGTCGCCTAATCGTGTTTCATGGATTAAATCATACGAAACATTGGCTTCAGCACCTAACGCTGTTGCTAAGTCAGCGTGTACAGGGCTAATACGTACACCAATCTTAGATCCAGACATGCTGTCAGCGTCGCGAATTGGATTTTTAGATGCTAAACAACGGTAACCGCCGGAATATGTAAATGCTAATCCACGCACCTTGGTTGCTTCAGGCAGGCTATCGAGCAAGAAGTCACCAATTTCACCATCTAATACACGAGAAGCGTGATCATGACTATCAAACAAGAATGGCATGTCAAACGCAAAGAAGTCGGTGGCGTCGTTCATCCCTAGATGGTTTGTCTGAATCTGGCTCATTTGAATATTGTTATTTCTTAACAATTCAAAAAACTCAACTGGCGCATCTGTTCCGCCCAAAAATTCTTTTTGGTAATCTTCTAATCTCCAAATCTCAATTTCCACGCGGCCATTGGTTAGTTTGCTGATTTCATCAGCAAATGTAGTTGCTGTGCGCACAAAAAGTTCCACCGGCGAATGGAACAATAACCATTTTAGCTTATATGTTTTTTCCATATGATAATTCCTTTGTATATACAAGTGTATTTAGTCTTGTTGTATGACTGTTAATAAACATCCTGCCGCTACATAGCAGGTTCCTGATGTTGTGCTACCGTCACTCATTGAATGCGGTAAACTATATTCCTTATCTGTACTGCCAGATTGTGTTAAATCAAATGTCCAAGCGCCACCTGAGTTTGTCAACTCTACTGTGGCTGCGTGATTGCCTGTGCCTTCTTGTACTACAGTGGCATCATGGCCATCACCTATTAGATCAAGTTGTAGATAATGCTGTCCGCTATCGCGCTGTGCGATATCTGCTATATTGTTATCGCCTGTTACTGTAATAAATGCTGTTTTATTGCCATCGCCGGATTGTATTAAGTCTAATGTATTACCATCTCCGATGATATCTGTCTCTGCGTAATGTATGATTCCTACTTGAGTTGATGCTTGCTCTAAGTTAACTGCATTTGAACTTCCTACTATCCCAAGTTCTATATAATGCGTTCCTGCTTGATGTATATAAACATCATTGTTACTACCGTTAATATCAGCATTTATCTCCGCACCTGTTCCTGTGAATGCATTTCTTATTAGGGTTTGTGCGGCTGTTATGCCTGAACTGTACACAGGTGTTGCGGCTGCTCCGCCGCCTGATGTTCCGGAGGCATCGATGGTTCCTTGAACTGTACCATACACAATACCTGTAATAATATCATCAAGCGCCGTTATGTTTGTTCCTGAGAAACGACTAGCATCTAGCCAGTTAACGTCAGCAACTGTGATTACTGTACCTGTGTATCCTTGCGATAAGTTACCTGCGCCGCCAATCCACATAACACCACCGACTCTATTTGCTCCGTCTTTGAACAACCATTGTCCGTTACCATAGTTTGTGATGTTACTACCTGCGGCAAATGTAATATAAGTTCCTGATGACAGAGCAGTCATATAAGTTGTATTAACCTGTGTAATATTGTTTGAAGTCGAACCAGCACTTCCGCCGATAGTTAATCCACTTCCGCCGCCCATTGAACTAATCATATTTGCTACTGCGGTGTTGCGTGTACCGCAACAACTTGGATTCTCTGTTACTAAGTATAAGAATCCTCCATTCTGAACAAACGTGTTATACACTGATGCTTGTGTGCTTGACAGCGAACTATACCTTACGTCCCAAACTTGATTGTAGTTGGCTATTGTTGTAGCATTTACTTCTGATGTAGAGTAAGTTACCGTATGCCCTTCGTTGGTTAAACGCCCGCCAACATTGGAATGAACACTGGAATAGTTCTGATGAATAATAAGAACGCTATCTGCCCACACAGTTGTAGCAAATAAGAATAATAGACTACTGAGTTTGCGTAATGTTGATAATAACATTGCCGCCTCCGTTCTCAATAATAGTTGCTTTTACACCGTCCTGCGTAATAACTAC
>Ga0196901_1000334_pt1 | contig 25089 bp, 11 predicted proteins | sample CB_VirMetaG_FD_169099 | JGI IMG/M metagenome (GOLD analysis project Ga0196901, IMG submission 169099) | Freshwater to marine saline gradient viral communities from Chesapeake Bay - CB_1504_1 Viral MetaG (v3) (version 3) | ecosystem: Environmental > Aquatic > Marine > Coastal | place: USA... | reverse complement strand
AACATAATAGTACCTGTAGAACCATTAACCCATTCACTCCAAGCGCTAGTTTCCTTATCTTTTCCATAGCTTCTATTTTTACCATTTGTCATTCTATACAAAGAGTCTTCAATAGCCTCTCTTATATTTGTACCATAAACAGCTTCTATTTTGTTCATGTTTGGACCAACCAACTTGCCTCTGTCCCAAGCGCCAAATATTTCCTCAGTGTTAGCAATAAATTCTCCAAGGAATTTTTTTCTACCTACCCCTTCTGTAACATTATGTAAATCAGATATAATTGTGTCTGTATCCCAAAAATCACCAGGAGCAACCCACCCTTTGTCTTGACGACTCATAACTTTTAATCCATCCTTAAATAAAGAAAGCTCAGGGTCATTATTAATTAAGTCAACAAGCTTAGCCGCATCTCTTTTAGCAAGCCCTGGGACCTCTATGCCAGCTCCAACCCATATCGCAACACGTAATGCTTGATCATAAGTAAAGTCTCCATCTGGAGTCAATTTTTCAAGCTTGCTTTTAATATTAGGAAATGATTTTGTTAATGCTTTATATTCGTTTTTAATTGATTGTCTTGCACTATCCATTAAATCAACACCGTTAAGATATGGGATTAATAAAGCTTTATCAAAAAATCTTTTTTGTTCTTCGCCTAATTTTCCTTTACCTACAAAGTTATAAAGCAATAACTCAAAGTCAGCAGCGGATGGCGGTACATATATGTCAAACTTATTTTTACCAGCTCCTCTTCGTCTAGCCACGATGTCCGAAAATACCTTATAGTTTTCCATACCGGTGTTTTCTTCAATTATCTCATTAAACCTGGTTGACATTGTGCTACTAAATTTTAATCTAGCTTGTTGTATCTTTGATTTAACATCGAGCACGTCCAAAGCATTTCTAACGGCGGTTACATTCTGTAAAGCATCGTCTGAAAAATAGAAATCATTATATCCTTCGTTTGCCTTATTAACCATCCAGTCAGCTTTTGCTTGAGCAGCACTATTGCCTAACCCTGTTATATTTTCTAAAGGTATGTCTATACCTATAGATTGTAAGAATTGATGTATTGGCACCGCGGCATCTGCGGGTCTTGCGGTAAGTATAAAGAAATTCTCAGAGCCGAATTTGCCGATCATCTTCTTCATTTTTTCAACCATAGGACCAGGTCTACCGCCCACTACTTTACTGAATTCTGAAAAATCAAACACAGCTCCGTTTTCTAAGAAAGCAGAACCTTCTTTAGCAAACTCCTCTGCATTAAGCTTTCCAGTGGATCCATCAGGCATTGCGTATAGCACACTACCTTTTGTTAACCCTACCGTGTCATCAAAATCAAAAACAGATATACCTCTTGAAGCCGAATAAGGAACTGATGATTTGGCTATAGCAGAACTAGTTATATTGTTTTGTACAATGCTTCCTACATTAAACTTCAACTTAGATACCTCTTGTCCGAAGGTAACTACTTTCCCATTAATCAGTTCATCTACATTATATAGCTCATCAGCTAATTGTTTATCTACCGATAATATTTTTAAAGAACCTAATTCTGATAATACGCCCGTTTTTTTATCAAGCGCTAATCTATCTTTATTAGATATACTCATAATCTCGTTAATAGCCGGAGCTTTTTCACTCTTATTAACAACGCCAGAAAACCATTTTATAGAATTATTAATAGCTGGTTCTTTTGTATGTTCTATATTGGCTTTAAAACCTCCTCTACGAGTTTTCTTTGGTATTTGAATATGCGTTAAATTAGCTATTTGTCTAATGCCAACAATTAAATTACCGCTTAATCTAGCTTTTGTAGCTAAAAAGTTTACTCTTCCGATGAATTCTTCTTTGTTCTTTGCTGCATATAAGAAATCTTGATCAGCTAAAAATAAATTGTTATAGAAATTCTCAATTAAAAGTTTGTTGTTTTTGTAATTCTTAGTTTTTAACCAAGCACCAATCTCTTTTATTTTTTGTTCATGAGATATTTTCTTGTTGTTTATTTTATTTATATATCTTTGGGTTGATAGTATTTGTATTAATCTATCTCTACCAAGCTTGTTTATATAATCGCCTTTAAATCTACCTGCGCTTTTACCTAATTTCTTAGAAACAGCACTGTAGCTATTTCTATATTTTGTTTCTCCTACAAGTTCTCCTTTATCTGTTATATATTTGCTTCTTGTTGGACTCACTCCTTCTCCAGTAGTAACATAACCGATACCCATTATAGCGCTTAAGAGCCCTTTACTTTTATACATTTTTGGCAGATGCGCCGCATATTCAGAAGCGTTATCCAGAAATTTATCAGCTAAAGCGGTATTCATTACCATAACTTCTCCACCCTCTTGTGACTTAAAAAGATAATCAGCGGTAACTGATGTGATATCTCTATCCGTTATTTTTATAGTTTCACCGTTATCTAATGTATAGTTACCAGTCGCTATCGTATTTCTAAGTTCAGCAGGGGAATCTATTGTTCTTATTCCCTTAGATTTTATATATTTGCGAACAGCTTTTCTACGCAGTTCATAAAGATAAACATCAACTATAGAATTTTCTTTAAGTTCCTCATAAAGATCCTTAAATTTTTCAACTTTTTTGTAGTCATCCCACAATTTAGGGTTAGTAATGTCTTTGCCTAGTGCGATATTATCAAAATCAGAATTACTTAAGTCTAATATAGCTAACTCTAATGGATTTAGCGTATTCGAGTATTTAATGTTTCCTCTTTCTACTTGACGCATAAAATCATTTACAGTATTTTCAGCTATTACAGCTCCAAGTCTTTCTTGATTGCTTAAGAGCGCTTGATATATAATTCCTTCATTTACAATATCATTATTAATAATATCAAAAGCAATCTCTTCTCCCATTGCTTTAGACAATGATTCTTTTCTTCCTCTAATAGGATTACCATCAGGGCCAATTATTTGACCTAAAAAATCAGCATCTGATACATTATTAAATACATTCGGTAATCTTCTGACCAATTCAGCTCCTGAAGTTCTACCTGCTTGATCTGTAGTTGTTTTTTCTCTATCTATTTTTTGTCCAACCCAGTCAGGGAAATTAACCCATTTACCATCAATTTGTTTTTGAATAGCTTGCGGTATACCGCCTTGTCCATCCTTAGCCATTAACCACGTAGTAGTCATGTTTTCAAGGATATAGCGTTTATTTTTTAATAATTGTCTTTTAAGAACACCGTCTTTCTTACCACCGAGCATTGTCTTTATGTCAATGTCAAGTTGTTTACCAACCTCGTCTCTAATCTCTGCGATTATAGGCGTTACTGTTCTATTTAAAGTTACAGGAGCATCTATTCTAGACTTAACGGTTCTAAGTATTGTTATTATCTTATTTTCAGCCGTTTTAAATTCTTCTGGAGCAAGAACTTTAGATTCTAATGCGTTTTTATACTTTGGCTTTTCTTTTGTCTCTTGGACAGTTTCTTCAGCTACTAGTGCTTTTTCTTCTGTGACGTCCTTTTTAAATTCCGCTTCGAGAACTCTTCTAGAAGCTGTAATTGCTCTAACCGGTAAATACTTGTTAATATAAGCGGCTAATGGAGTACCTTGTTTTGGATCATATTTCATGATCATACTAAGTATTCCACCGTCTCCTGTTTCTATTTCGTCGGTTAATAATTCTCTGTCAAATCCAGGAGCATCTCTACGTTTATCAACGATGCGGCTTGTAATTGGTTTAAATAACTTTATAATATCATTAGCCCCTTCAACTCCTTTTTCTTCATATATTTTTTGAACTTTATCAGAGGATATCGAGCCTTTTTCTGCTTTGACTATCTCTTTTAATCCTTCCTCTTCTGTTGCTTTTTCTTTAGGCTTTTGCTCCTTAGGCTTTTCTACTTTTGGAGCTAATTTAGCAGCTTCTAAGTCTTGCTCAAGAATGTCTAGTTGGTTAAGGTAAGCATCGAACTCTATTTCATCGTTATCAAAGCTATCCTCTAATTTATCTATTTTTTGTTGTATTTCAGCTACTCTAGAAGTAGAAAACGGTAATTTATCTTTTTGGTCTCCGCCCATAGGTTTTCCGCCAAATGATATTAAGTTAGCTGCTCTACGTTTTCCGAAATTAGCTTCCTTATTATAGTCTTTCAACATTTGATAAACATCAGCGCTTTTATTAGAAGCAAATTTAGGCATAAACGACGGTAATATGCGGTTTACAAAGTTTCTAATTGCGTTTAAAGAGTCGGTTGGTAATTCAACACCAGCAGCTCCTAGATCTGTCAGAGCATTAAATGCTTCTTCATAATAATTTTCTTCTTTCTCAAACTCTCCTTCTTTATTCTTAACTCTAAGTCCAACTTGTTGTGCCTTTCCGTTTACAACAACGTCTGTCCGCTCTATTTTAGTGTTGCTTGATTCTATACGTTCTGTAATAGCTGTATATAAATCAGGATTGAATTTTTCTAAATATGTTAATAAATCCTTACCAGCGCGGTCAATGCTGCTCTGATCTTTGAAGGCTCTTTTAATAGCAACGTGGAGCAATTCATGTGAACCAACACCAACTCTGCCATTTCTAGAAGAGTTTGGAACGTGCACTAAAGCTACGTCTTTACCATCTATTGTAACAACAGCTCCTTCAAATTCTTTATTTTTTATTTTAGCTTCAAAATCAGCTTTTTTCCCTGGATTTTTAGCTTCTTCAGACTTGTAGAATTCTTTTAGAGTAGCCTCATCTGCGGATTTACCATCGCTAGTATTATCAAAGTCTAGGATTTCTACTGCTATTCCGTTATTATTAGCAAAAGCTTTAGCTGTTTCTATGTTCGATTTCACAGCGTCTTTATGTACTGATATTTTGTAATTATCAAAAGCCCTTTTTAATATTGTGCTTTTTGATATTCCTTTATCTTTATCTTCTTTATTATTTATCTTTTCATTTTCTAATTCTAATTTTGCAGAATCCAATAATTGCTGTTTATTAGCAGGATCCATATTGGTAAAATTAGACATTGTTTGTAGATATGTAGGTTGCGCCATTCTTTGGCTATATGTTGCATATCCAGATGAAAGATCGAAATGGAATCTAGCATCAATATTTTTTTTAGTTCCTTCTTCTATAGCTGTTGGATCAGTAAGCAATTCTTCTCTAGTAGTAACTAATCCATCGAATTTACCTCTATAATAACTTTCAAGTGTTTTAAGTTGCGCAGGAGACAATGAAGGGTCCGATGCCGCTGCTAAGAAGTCTTTATTTAGTTCTCTTACTTGTCTATTAATATCGCCTACTGATTTAGCTTGATCTATAGTCATGTCTACACCAAGTCTACCGAGTATGCTATTTTCTACCGCGTTACTCTCCTCAGTCAACTCGTCAACTAATTTTTGCAATGCTGGTGTTTGAGCTGGTAAAGGAATACCTTGGTCTAAGCTGTAAGCTGGTATACCTGTTATTTCACTTATTTTATCGGCTATGCCTTGGATCTTTTTTGCTTGTGCTTTTGTAGCTAGTTCACTTGTTACCGCTCTTCTTATCACTTTAGCTGAAGTAGGGATACCAAAACCAACACCGAACATACCTCCTTGTGTAAATGATTCCAGACCACCTTCAAAAACATTCTTGTCTTCACCTAGAATAGCCACGTCAATAATATTTTGAGATATTGTTGTTCCTAATTCCGAAAATGCTTCTCCTGTAAATCCTTTAGCAGCAGTCTTGCCCGTCCATTGGAGTCCTTCGTACAATGTTTTCTTAGGTAACATTTTAGTAGCATCACCTAATCCTTTAAGTATTTTAAGAGTGCCTAATACTTCAAAAGTAACTTCAGCAGCTCCATATCCAGCTTTACTTAGAAATTTTTTATACTCTGGAGTGCTCAATAAAGCTTCGTCTTCTTTTATTTTGGTTTCTATATCACTTATTACCAAAGGGTCAGTTTCATCTAATAAAGCTTCGCGATTAGCAACTATCCTATTTTTAGCATCCTCTGCTTCTATACTTAATTGTGTAACTTTACCACCATAACCGCTTGCAAAAAACAATGGCATAGCAGCAGGTCCTGTGAAAGCCATTCCTATTGAAGGCACGTTGTTAACAACTCCACTCATTAACCAGTTACCAGCATCGTCTAAACTGTTAATTTCTGTTATTCCAACGGTTCTCTGGTATTCTTTTTGTTTCTTGTCCATTTCATTAGCCAAATGTACAAAACCAAAAGTATCCAATTTCATTACCCCTTCCTGATCAGTTCCTGTTACTCCAGCTACCCCATAAGCTAATATATCATTTACAGCAACACCAACATTGGCCACCGCCGCTTTTGAGGCTGTAGCTAATTGGCTAAATCTATTATAATTAGCGTCATAGTTTTTTATAGCCATTGGCAATATATTACCGGCTATATCAACATCTTTCTCTAATTGAGCTTGCTTTTCCCCTAAAAAATTACGTTCGTTTTGTAAACTTATAAACGATTCCTCTAATAGCTTACCTTTATAAGTATTTTTAGGATCATTTTTAAGAAATTCATCCACATCCTTATTAAAGGATTCCATTCTGCCATTGTATTTTTGTACGCTTTTATCAAACGACGCAACTGCTTTTGGCACCTCTAACACAAAGTTTTGTGAAATAATTGCTAGACTTTTACGGTCCTCAGCAGGCATATCTCTAGCGTATGAAGCGGCTGCTCTGTCTATAAACTTTTCTTTACGGTCTCTATCCCATATATCTAATTCAGCTGGGCTAAAATCTTTTAGCTCGCCTGTTTTCTTCCATTCTTTATAAAGAGTATAATCTTGCTCGTTTTTAAAATTATCTTTTGTTATTTTCGGCTGGTAAGAACTAGACCCTCCAAAACCAACAGAAGATGAATATGATGACGTGCCTCTATCTAGGTCTTTAAACCTTGCTATAGCCGCAGCTTTTAATTCTTTTTGTTTTTCCTCATTAGATAATGAAGGGGGTGTTATTTTGGTTAAATAATCTGGATATTTTTTTAAGATAACAGGTTTGATCGTATCTACATAGTTAACATCACTCATTTTAGAGAGATATTCGTTCATCCCTTTTTTATCTTTGATGTCAAAGTCTCTACCGGCAACAGCATCTGCTTCTTCTTCCGTAAAAGCAGTAGGGGATGCTCCTATTTTTTTGAAATTAAAAGTATTGCTAAAAGTATTCTCTGTAACTTCTATTCCAACTTGATTTAATTTCCTATTTAACTTAGCCGCTGTCTCTACATTACTATCTTCTTCAATATCCCACTCCAGCACTTTAGTTGGCTTTGATAGGCTAATTTCGTTTTTTATCTCGACAGCTCTAGCTTTTCTAGATAGCCGATGTTTTTCCTCCGCCTTTGCTAATGCTTCCTTCTCCTTATTCTTTCTAATTAATTCTTTCTCATTCGCATCTTTCCACATAATAGAGCTACTACCAATACCTGTTTCAGGCTTAGTTTCAGCTTGCTGCTGTTCATCTTCCCACAAGAAAGATCTAGTGCTTGCCGTTTTCTTAGTAGGGCTACTTACAGGGCGCTTTTCATTCCATTCCTTTTGTTTCTTCGTTATCAGCTTCTTGCTTCTTACGATTTCGTTAAATGATACACCTTGTTCTTTAGCGAGCCTATTTATTTCGTTTTCACTATATACTTGGCCGGATCCGTCAATATATTCCAACATAAATGTTATATTTAATTACTTTGTTATTATTTGGTTTCGATGCATCTACAATGCCCTATTGGTCCTGTTCTGAATAAACAGGACTATCTCCTTGTAGCGGAGCAACCTCTCTGAATTTACCGGTATATCCTATTCTATCAAGCATTTCTCTCTTGACTTTTGATCTGTCCTTCTCCTTGAGGAATTTATATTTAGCGGTGAAGTTCTGATCTCGATATATAGGGCGATAGCTAGCGGTGCCATCTTCGTTTTTTGTTACTTTTATTTCAAAACCATCAGGGCCTCTTAATATACCCCCTGTAGCCATTACACGTTCAACTTGTGCGTTATAATCGGCTTGCTTTTTCTGCTCAGCTGTTGGTTTACTACTTCCATCTGCAGTTTCTGATTCTAGAGGAGTTTTGTCTAGTTCTGTTCTTGTTACTGTATTTGGCAATTTGCTTAATAAGTATTTTGAATAATCTGAAATAAAAGCTTTGCTTTTTTCTTCATCAATAAATGTTTCAGTATCTTCATATTTAGTAGCATTTTCCGGAAATACAGAATTAGCTAACGCAACAGCATCAATGCCTCCATGTCCTTTCATTAACACTTCTGCTCTAGCTGCAACGTCTCGCTTCCAATCGTCATTTTTTTCTAATTCGATTTTATTAAGCGTAGCTACTTGTCTATAATAAGTATAATCCTTATCAGGACCGCTTACCTTAACGCTTTTCTTATTTATCAGAAACGGAGAGTCAAAGTTAAATCCTTGATCTATATTCTCATCTATTGTTTTATCCGTGCCACCGTCTTTGTTTGTTCTAGAAGTAACATTAAATAATCCTGTTACGCCTAGTTTTATTTTATTAAATTCTCCGTTTCTAAGTTCATCTTGTACAATAGGAACAAAACTCCCCATGGAGGTAAGTGCTTGATCAAGTTCATTTTGCGTTATAGGCAGTTCTACCCTCTGTCCATTTTCAATCCACGAATGCTTCATTCCGCCGGTTACATAGTTCTTATCTTTACTGTTTAGGTCTATATCGATATAAGGTCTTGCTTCATACCCTGGCAATGCTTTTGTTTGAGCTCTAAATAGATTTAACCTTTTGCTATAAGGAGAGTCTTTCGAGCTCCCTAGATAATACCCACCTTCTTTATTAGGTGGCATTTGGCTTCTCTTAGTGTAATCCTCTATCAGCTCAAGATTATCCGCGGTCATTGATAAGAACTTGTCAGGCATGTTATCTGTTTGAGATACTATAAGCTTGTCTCTTATCAAGTCATCGCTAGTTCCTCTTTGAAACCTTAAAGAAGCGTCAGTGACTGTTTGCATGGTATCTGCATTAAAAGCTGCCCCCCAATCAGTAACCCTATCTTTTTCAGCTAGCTTAGAAATTCCGGAGTTTATTTTAGCTATTTCATTAGCCGATTGTTTCTGGAATTCAATGTCCTTGTCTTTATTTGCTTTAATTTCCTTTGCTAATTCTTTCTGCCGCGTTTCTTTATCTTTCATATATCCGGTAAATGCCGAAGTTATGTTAGATTGCAAATCTTGTATAAACTTACCCGACTCGGTATCAACTATCATTGCTGGATTTCTATATGACCCCATACTATTTATTTTTAAAATTTGAATTTATATCCGCCTTCAGTACCGGCTGCTGCTGCCCCAACGCTAGCTATTCCCCCTAGCATGCCGGTTAAAGCGCCCATTCCTTGCTGCTGAGCTGCTAGCACTCCCGCTCTTGCTTCGTCCAATTGTCCGGCAACCCTATCCATTTTCGCTGTCTCTCTCTCCTCTCTGGCTCCAAATACAAATTCTTTTCCTCTAGCCTCTGCTTCTTGCGTTCTCTGAGCTTCACTAATTTGCACTCCTTGTATTCTCTGAGCTTCAGCCATCTTCATTTGTTCCATTTGCTGTTCGCCTTGAGCTCTTAATTTTTCATTTGCAGCTTCTTGCTGTTCTATATTCGCAGATATATCTTTCTTGCTTTGCAATGCAGCCTGAGCTAAAGCAGTTGCTCCACCAGCACCGGCGCCTGTTTCTTTCAGTGTATCCAATGTGTTGGCTAAAGAAATATCAGCTTGCTCTGCTTCAAATTCAGCAGCTTGAGTAGCTACTCCTAAACTAGCATAAGGATTAGAGATCATTCCCGATAAATCGGTAGCTAATCCGCTAACATCCTTAACATTTTCGTATGGATTTACAATAGCTTGTCGGCTATTTTCTAAGCTCTCCAGCTTTATCTGCAAGTCTTTAGCTCTCTGCTGAGCTTGTCTCTTTGCTTTTTTCGCGGCGCTCATACCAAATATACCGGTAATTGCTTGAGCACCAATGGTTCCTACTAATACGTATGACATCAGTTATTATTTTAAAAGTTTATATTTATCATATTCGCTAAATGAATTGCAAATATAGTTAGATTCTAATTCGTCAATGTCTCTAGTGTTTGTTGGATTAGCATGTATATTTACGAATACTGAATCCTGCATAGCTCTGAGCACTCTTTTAGTACCGCTAGGAGCTACAACATAACAAGGAGCTATATAACGTTCTGTGCCTGTTTCGGTAGCTACTTCTATCTCTCCCGATAGCAAAAACCAAACATGTTCATGTTTATGTATTTTCCCTATGACTAATCCTCCTCTTTCCATTTTCATTTCACGTACATATATACCATCGGCAAAAGTATGCTTTAATGGAAACATATCTGAGTTGCCTTTCGCTATTAAAGGAGAATCCGTAGCAAGCATTATATTCTCTAGTTCTGTCACTTTGCTTATAAACGTTGCTTTTGCTAATTCATTTTTTTTATTTGATTTGATTTGATTTTTCATATATTTTAGTATGATGATCTTACAATTTCAGTTGATACAGTGAACAGCTCTTTGGCTCCTCCTAGATCAGTCTTTGTATCAGTAGATATTTTAACAGTCGCAAAATATCCTTTTATACCGCTAATCGCATTTCCATAAGAAATTTCACCTGGCTGCGGCAAACTGTTATTAATTAAGTTTGCTTTATACTTGTTTTCTTTGCGATCAAATCCAGCGTAATTAAGCGGTGGTATTAAAGCGTCTGGATACTCATTGCCGTAATTATCATAAGCTCCTTCTGTATAACTGTAAACTAATGGCGTGCTATCCTGATAATTTGTTGGTGTGCCATTATATAAATCAACACCAGTAACATCGGATAAGAAGTAGTCAACCATCCAACCATTAGAGCCTTCATAATTAATCGTTTTAAAGCTTTTAACAAGACTTGGCTCCTCATTAAATATAAATACTATAGAAGACTTAAACTCTTCGTCATAGAAGCTATTTCGCGGCTCTATATTGCTATAGTGCTGCCATAAAGATCCATTATGTAATGTATAAAATTTATTTTTTAAACTTAGTATATGTGATGGCTTATAATTAAAGAAGCTAGTAAAACCAGATACTTGTTCATCAAAAGCTAAAGTGCTATACACCATCGGCTCAGCTGGAGTGCTGTCTTGAATAGATAATACATATTGTTTGTTGTGTATGTCCCATCCGCCAACGATCAATCCAGGCCCATATAATGGCGAATCTATAGTGTTGAATTTGTCTCTAAAGAAACTAACCATACCATATTCAGATATTTCAGTAATACCATCTTGTGACAAACGTAAAACAGCATTTCTGTTTTTATCCGTAAAGTATTTACGATACCCATAAACAGCAAAACTATCTGGATCTTTACTTATACCATAGTTCCCAGCGTAAGCTTGCACTTGGCCTATTACAGCTTCTGAAGAAGTAACCGTGCCTCCGCCTTCTGCTGAGTATATTGCGTCTTTATCTATAAGTGCTCTACTAACTTTTAATTCTTGGAATATAGTTAAGTTAGTATCCTCCGCGTATAATTTTTGTACCGACCCATTAGCAGGATCCACGCTCTTTGTTATATTTTCACCAACTGAAAATTGGTTTGTTTTATTAACCCCTGTTCTGGAATTAAATATACCAGAATATATTAAGCTATTAAACTTTGTCGATGCGAATGTATCTTCCTCTGTGATATAAGCTTTTGCTCCATAACCTAGAGAAGTATTATTGTATCCGCCTTGTATTCTAGCTTCTTCTAATGTCCAATTGCCTGGCCCTGCATAAACTCCCATTTTTGGCCAACCACCCAATGCTGTTGGTATACCAAATGAACCATTCCAAACAGGCTTAGCGTCACTAGTTATTGCCGGCAACCCTCCAATTTCCTCAGTAGGTTCTAATGTCTTTTTTAAAATAAATGTGTTAAAATATTTAATTTCTATTTGAGCTGCCATAATATTATTATTACTTGTTTATTGTGTATTTTAGTGTATATCAAGCATATTATGCTTCAAATATAACCTCAAATGGACCATATAGCGCAACAGCACCACCTGCGTCAGTTGCTTTTACTGTAATTTCGTAGGTTCCGTACGCAGACTGCGTTAAATCCTGTAAATCACCTCTTTTATTAGGGTAAATAGGATTATTAGTTATTGTGAAATTAGAAACTGGCTCTTCGGAAGGAGATGTTCTAATCTGCGAAGCTATGCTGAATGTTATATCTCTCTTGTCTTTATTCCCTGCTGGTATTGATCCGTTTACCGCTGCGAATTTGCAAATATCAATTTCTCCAGATGGGTATGGATTATTTATACTACTACCAGGGCTAAGACTTATAGAGGGAGCTACATTCGATAATGATCCACTTCTAGTTAGGACAGAAACAATTCCTCCTACGCTTATTGTGAATTTAAAGTTGTAAGATTCATTTAAAGATGCCCCGTACCCATAATAGAAATAACTGCTAGTTTTTATTTGATATGTATTATACGATCCAGGTCCTACTGGCGGTATAGTTATTAATTCAAAGTCACTAGTTCTATTTATTCCAGATAAGTCTCTAACCGTCATTGTCATAATAGAATCAACCGGTAATCCATCAATATCTAAAGGCCAAAATTCGTTTGTTATAATAGTATCTATGTCCATTGATTCATCGTGATTATACGAGAATGTGCTAAGGGAAGCGGCTCCAAGAGAGCCTTCTAAGATAGCATCGTTCAATTCTAATATAAGCCCAGCTGTACTTGTTTCCCAATATAAATCTAACTTTGATTCTACTGGTTCTGTTTCCATTACAGCTAATACAATAGAACCTCCAGATACGCCCATTTGATCCACTGTAGATATTCTTGAAATCAATGGGTTTGAATCCGCTTGATAAAGGTTATTATAAGAAGCGGGTAATGGATCCGCTGGGTTGAATAACGAATTCACAGTAGCTATAGTGCTTGCTAAAGCAAATGAATTACCAGGATAATACTGATCGTTAGCTGTTATAGATAGCTCAGGTTCTATATTCATAACCCTACCATACAATTTAACACTACTTCTAAATTGCAATTGATTAGGACCTACTTCTGATAAATCTCTAGGTACTTTGTTAATGTTATCATTAATAAGCACAACGTGAGACGTTTTCCCAAGTTCTTCAGTAGTATCCTCTGGGTAACCAGCCATTAAACCTGGTAGGTATACGTTGTAATATTCTTGTTCTGTTTGTTTTACAACAACCTTATATGAGTACCACCCAAGCGGATTGTAATTCTCATCATCCGGATCTCCATTATATAACCCTGGCCAACCAGTGCTTTCATCGGGATCATCAATTGGTATAACTTCATTAAATAAAACCTTTAATGAATTACCAGGCCATGAATCAGAGCTGAATGTATCATCAAATGTTCTATAAGGTACGTACAACGATGCTGCTCCGAAAGTAGAACCGTCTTGTTCCGCTGTAGTAAAACTATTAGACAATATAACCCCTGACTGTCTGCCAAAAAAATCAGACAATACAATTCCTACTTGGTAGTTTCTATTTTCTTTTAATGAATGGTTTGGATATTCTATAGCACTAATTCCATAGCCTATACCTAATCCACCAGTTAATTTATTACCAGCTCTAACATTATAATCTAAATATTGAGGGTATGTTGCTTTGTCTTGATAGTTACTGTAAACAACTCTATTGCTTATAACCTCTTGACACAGAGCTTTAATAGGAGTCCTGTCATAAACCCTTATCAAATCTTTTTCAGGTAACGTTTTTGAAGGAGATTTTGATTGATAATCATATTCATATATTAAAGAAGCTCCTGTCTGCGCTGCTATATCTTCTGTCAATATAGTATCTACTACAGCAACCGCTAACCCGTCGTCTTCTTTATACAATATATCTAATGAAGTTATTTTAAATTTTTCAAGCAGTTCATCTCCATTACATGGTAAAGTTATTCTAAGTTTTATTTGATTAACCTTGTTCTGCATAAAACTAACTATAGTGCTTCTTAATGCGCTAGTCTCGTCGTCTTTTAATGGCTCGTCCGATGGGTTAACATTAGGGAAATATTGAAAATAACCATCCTGCTTAGGGATGTATGCAGCTTGTGTAAATGGAGAGAATATAGAATATTCACCATCATCAAATCTAAATCTATAACTAAACCTAACAAATTTATCTTCTAAATACGTAGGGTCTCCAGCATAATCTGGATTATAATATGGGTTGCCACCAAATGTAATTGTTTCTCCATCACTTAAGGTTAACGGCTCAGACGCAGTGACAGTAAAAGTTATCTCGTCATACGTCACTACTTTTACCCCTACCGGAATCCCTGTCCCGGTAATTATTTGTCCAGTACTAATGAATGATCCTGACGGATCGTCTATCACAAAGGTATCACTGCTTGATGTAGATACATTTATAGTTGCCTCGCCTCCGCCTCCTGGTAAATACTGATTGGATACGTCGTACATTGTAGTTTCATATTCTCCAGGTATTTCGCTCTCCTTGTACATTTCTATTGGCAGATAAGGATTTAATTTAGCCACTGATATATGCTCTTCTTTCGTATAGTATGTAGCAGTAGCATTAGCCTGCGGATTTGCCAGTAAAACATTTATTTTTCTAGGTTGATTTCTATTGTCAGTCCAGAATAACAAATTTTCAAGTAAGTTTACTCCTGTTATTCTATTTGTGGTAGAAAAGTTTAAGAAAGCCCCTTCTACTAAACGTACAATATCTCCTGTTGATGTGTTAAATGAATAGATGTAATTATTGGCTTCTTTACTATATACGGCTACTCCATCGGGATTAGTATAATTAGTTAAAAAAAAGTATATATTATTACTGTTCTCATCGCAATAATAACCTATACTTTCCAAGTTTTCAACTCCAGTTATTTCTGGATCTCTAAAATCTACAACTAATTCATTTCCAAGTACATTCTGCAGGGTGCCAACATTTGAACCCTCAGAGCGGCTTATCTGCATGTTCAAAGCAGTACGGTATTGACCATTAGGTAATAACCTATCATCAATATCTTGATTCATTTTAGCTTGTAAAAAATTATTTTTTATTTCTGCCATTATATTTTAGTGTTTAATCCATTTAGATTTGCCTCTCATTACTTGAGTAATCTCTTCTATTTTTATATTTGACAAACGTATCTTAGCGTTTCTTAATTTAGACCATTTTTCCCTGCTTAGTCTTTGAACCAAATACTCCGGGTAATTTGATCTAGTTGAAACAACAGCATGAGATATATAAGCGTACATTGCGTCTTCAGCCATTTTAGGTAATCTAGCGTCTCCATCATAAGCTAAGTTATCTGATATATATTCTAGTATAATTATTTTGTCTACTAAATCACTAGAAAAAGATATTTTGCCTTCTCTATTATTTATCGTAAACCAACCATTTATTTGAGAATATTGAGGATCAGCTCCATATCTTTCGCCAAATCCATACGTATTTGTACCGTATATTGTATTATTAAAGTCCGGATTATTTATATTATTATATATTAGATTATCATCTGCTCCACGCCATCTTTCCTCAGTTATGGATGTTCCTTCTATATTCTCCCCAAAGTTATCTTGTATTTCAACGCCAGCAGCATCTTGTATTGGCATTTCGCCTGGGTTGATTGTTAAATTGTTAGCCGGATATATAGGATGCTTTACACCTTGCTTATCAATCCATGATACTTTTACATAATTAACATAATCTTGTGGTAATACAACGCTAAGTGAATTAGGAACGGTTAGTTCCTGAGACTTCTCGCTTTTTAATGTATCATAACTAAATTCTTGCAATCCCCTCTTAGCGTGAAACAATAAATCTGTTTTCTTTATGCTAGGAATTAATTTTCCTGCCCCAACATAAGCTATATAGAAATTGTTTACAATGTCATCCAAAGATATATATGAGTAATCACCATAATTTTTTTCAACAGTAGTACCATAAGCATCTCTGTCTCCATAATTACCACCATCAACTTTTTTTAATTGTACAGCGATTATCCCTTCAAGTGGTATAGGATCAAATGTTATTGTATTACCTGATACATTATATGCTCCAACGTATTCCTCGTAAGAACCAGGAAGTCCAGTTAGGCTTAAATATAATTTAAAATTATTTAGAGAGTACTCAGCTACATCAGGATTGTAACTACCAAACACTAGATCAGTATTAAACGTAGTTGTATAATTATCGCTGCCTGTTAATAAGAAACTTTGTGCTCCTTCGTAATATTGTCTATTTGTTTCGGTAATTAAACCTCCGTTAGGTATCGCCATGTCCTATTTAGCTTTTTGAATTAATGTCTTCTGATTGCGCTTGCTGCGCTGCTATTTGTATAATTGAAGGATCGTTTATAACTATACCTGCATATAACAATATTTTAGTTATTACTAACGATTGTTCTGATTCGTGCAGTTCAAAGCTTCTTGATCCAGTTGGTGCCGAAATTGAATTGTATTCTGTAGGATTATATATATATTGTCCAAGGTTTCCTACCGTGAAACCCCATATAGGGTCTTTTGGCTTTCTAATATAATTAACTGATATGTTGCTAGTTATGCTAGTTGGGGCAACAAACAGTTTTTGATTTTCATATAAATATGTTGGATGTGATTTTGTCGATGCTGTTAGTCTAGAATTCTGTATGTAATAAAATTCACCGCGTTGCAGTCTCTCTAACTCTATCTGGCTATTGTAGTCATTGGTATATGCAACTGATCCTAGTCTATAGAAATCAACTGTATCACCGTAAATATCCGTTGTTGGTAATGTGAAATATTTTAATGGGTTAGGGTCCGGATATACCGCTTCACCTGCTGTTTTAAATATTTCTATCTTTTCATCAATATTGGCAACGCGGTCAGCATAATCAAAATCAGTCTGCGCAACCCTTAGTTGTTGGTTTAAGTCATCAAAATATTTTTCAAATATTTCTAATTGGACTTGGGTAGCAATACTATTGAACTCTTGCGGGGTCATATATCCACGCTGCTCTTTGTTTAGTATTAATAGAACTGTTTTGTAAACTGTATTTATATTTATTGCCATCTTGTGTATTTATTATAATATTTAGGCAGTTACTGTAACGCTAATTACAATAACTACCTATATATTAGTATTACGTATTATTGGAATTTTTTCTCAATAGATTGGTATATTTCTATTCCTTCATCTGTCTTGAAAAATGCAGCCATAGCTGAGTATGGATTTTCATCAAATGGAACTGTCATTAATTTTTTACCATTAGACGCCCATTTAAAATCACGTTGGTCTTGGGATAGTTTTATAATGTTAGCTTCGCATGCTTTAATAGCAAAATTTCTAAGCTGTATATTTTCGTCATTAGCTAGTTCTAAGAACAAACTTGGATTATTCTTAGCATACAATAGTAAATCTCTTTTTATCTCCTTAGAAGACATTTTTGACACCTTAGAACCAAGCTCAACTCTCAATATAGCTTCTGCTTGATCAACATCCATTCCCATTGCAGCGTTCATAGCTTCAACTTGTAATTCTAAATCATCAAGTTCGTTTACGGCTACGACAACTGAATCAAACTCGCGGTATCGCTTATTAAGCATCGGATGATAGATAGATAATAGCTTTTGTAGATTTTGTTTTTCTTTAGGCACGGTTAATACGCCGTTTTTAAATATAATATGACCTAACGTAACTTCTCCTTTTTGGTCTTCAACCAAAGGACTGTTTTGATTAGTTGCATACCTTAATTCTTTTTGCTCTTTTGAATCTTCATCAAACCATAATAGAGGGAATCTTCTTGAGTGTCTGGATGATATTGTATAAGTTATTGGACTGTGTGGTCCTGTTAAAATATACGTTCTATCTTTTACTTCCCAGTTATCTAATTGTGTGTTTTTTATTTTTGACATAATATAATATAATTAATTAATTTAAAAGGTAAAATTACCTCCGAAAGTATCATCGGAGGTAAATTTTCCCTTATTGTTTATAAATTTGTAGACGCAGTGAATAACACAAAGTTATTAGCTCCTTGTACGCATAAACATCTTTCTGATAAGAAGTGTACTTCCATTGCATCTAAATCAGAAGTGTAAGCCCCTCCAACAGAACCAGTTACCCAAGATTTCATTCTTCTGTCATCAGCTTGAGAAGCTCTATAACGTACGTGTAAGAATGGTCGGCGGATATTAGTGCCTAAAATTTGATCGTATACTGTAGAAGTTCCAGCAGGAACAAGCACTCCGTCAATAGCTGATTGAGCCATAGCGCCACGGGTGGAAGCATCGTTTAAATATTTCCAGTCTGTTTTATAGAAATCATAAGAACCTCTACGGAAACCAGAGAAACCTAAGTTTAATGCCATCTCAGAAGAGTTTTCAAATAAACCATAACCAGTTCCACCTTGTCCTCCAGAAGAAAGCTCAGCTAGCATATCATCAAAGTCAAGAGATGTTTGACGGTTTAAGAATAACATATTTTCTTCGATAGCTCCTTGAGTATCTAAGTTTTTCAAGATTGAATCGAATTCATCTAATCCAGAAGCAGCAGAGAAGTTATTCAATACATTACCTCTCTCTTGGATAGCAGCGAATAAACCTTGAGTACCTTTTTTACCAGCAGCATAAGCAGCGGAAGGATCACCTGCTCCAACGTCTGCAACGGCTAATTCACCCTCAACAACAGACATTTCTAAGTAATCTTCAAAGCGCAATCTTGTTTCAGATTCAGCTTTTAAATACCACATGTACCCGTCGGCTCCGTCTTCAGTAGAAACATTAATCCACCCAATTTGAGCGGTGTCAGAACCGTTAACAGCATATTTATTACGTATAATAACTGGTGAGTTATTGAACTGAGTGAAAGATGGGCTAATAGAAGTTGGATTGTAATTTGAATTAGCGGTTCCAGATCCTTTAGCATATTCAGATCCGTAAACAAATATTTTTACCCTATCTCCATCATTGAACCCTGCAATGAATAAATCACTAGCGGTATAAGGAGCTGCTCGCACTTGGCCATTAGCCTCGCTGCTAGTAACAACTGCTTTAACTTCTATACCATTAGCCGGGTTCATGATGACAATTGTGTCATTTACAGAAATAACATTTTGTACAAAATCCTTAGGATTAGAAGGTGTTAAGTTAATTGGAATGATAAGATCATTCGAGCCTGACGACGCTACCTCAACATCAGTGTAAGCAATATGTAATCTATTTTGTTCTGACCAAATAACTTGGTCTGAGCTCATTGGCATTTCAGCACCAACCATACGTAAGAATCCAGAAAGAGTTCTGTTTCCATAACGCTCTACTTCTTGCTCGTAGATTTCTGGTAAATATTGTTGTGCAAAAGATACGAAATCCGCATTATTAGGATCCGTAAAGTTTAAATAGTTTGAGTCTAAAGCTTGTTGCTTTTGAGACGGTCTAATTGAACCGAAAAAAGGCGTAACATTTGCCATAATTTTTTAATTTTAATTGTTAAATTTGTTTTTGATTTTTAATTTAGTAGAATCAACACCATTAATTGCTTTTACTTTAAATCCATTAACAAATGTTTCTCCCGTTGATGTTTGCCTAGGAGCTATTTGAAAATTATTTGATTTTGCTGTAATTTCTTTAATAGCATCAGCTTTACCTTGCTCATAGAAATGGCTAGCTAAAGTATCTACATTTTCGGCAGCATACATTGCTTTATGATAACCTTTCAAATCTGTTACTTCCCCTTTTTCATTCAAGAACCTCTTGACTAGGTTAGTAATATTTGATTGTTTATCCGCTACAACATCTGCGTTCTGAACGCCATATCTAAAATTCTTTTCGCCTACTTTAAAATCAAAACCTTTGAAATCTTGAGAGAAAAAACTTTTTGTGTCGTCTTTGAATTTTGAATGCTGAGTTTCAACAGTTTGCTGCTCTTGTTGGTATCTATTGAAAAAGTCAATCGCTTTTTGCTGATCTTTATTAATACTTGGGCGTAACTTTACTTCCTCGTAATATTTAGATTTAAGATCTTCTAAAAAGCCTTTTGCTTTTGCAACTTCCTCCTTGAACGCGAGTTTCTTTTTTCTGATGTCTCGCTCATCGTCTTCGTCTTCGTCGTAACTAAACCTATCTTCCATTAAGAATTCAATCTCTTCGGAATCTAAGTGTGGTCGCGTTTTCTTATAGTATTCTTTTAATAATGTCTGATTGTTAACTGTTGAGTAATCAGCGTTTAATCTAACGTAATCTTCTACAGTACCGCCAGTCTCTTCCATGAATGAGATTAGTTTCTCTACATTGGCTGGTAATTTTTTACCCGTAGCATTAGATTCTTCTATAGCCGCTTCAACACTAGCTGTTAATACTTCCGATGCTGCGTTAACCTCTTCATCCGTTACCTCCTGTAATGACCCTTGGTTAACTACTATTATCTCTTCTTTAGCTTCGCTGCTTTGGGTAACGACTGCGGGTTTGGGGTCTCCTTCATCCACTTTTTGCAATTCCACTTTGGGTTGTTCGCTGACCAACACGCTTTCATTTGTGCTTTGCTTTTGAATGGCATCTTCTTCTACTTTTTTATTTGTTAAATCTACCTTTGAAACCACCACTGGTTTATTTAGTTTTTTCATTGGTGCTCTTTTTGTTTGCATTTTGAAAGAGCCTTCTTGTTTAATTTCTTCTGACATAATATGATAATATAAAATTGGTTAATAATTTATTTTTTATACAAGTCCAAATCCTAATTCACTAATACCCTGATCTTCAAAATCTTTTGGGGTTGAATTATTTTTACGCTGTTCAATCAATTCTGACTGTTGCGTTGCTTGTATTTTTGTTCTTTGATCTTTACGATCCTCTGCTTGGCTTTGTTTTTCTTGAGCTACTCTTAATTGAGTTTGTGCTAATTGCAGATCGTAGTTAAATTGTTCGGCCATTAATTGTTTTTTAATTAATAACTCTTGTTGCATTCTTTGTATTTCAAATTGTGATTTAGATTGTAATACCTGAATTTCAGTTTGGGCTAATGCTTGCTGTTTCTGTACTTCTGCCATCGCCGCTGCTTCTGCCGCCTGTGCGTTTGCCTGAGCTTGTGCTTGTATATTTGCTTGCTGAGCGGCTTGGGCCGCCTCTGCTTTTTTCTTCCTCTTGAATTTAAGAGACTGATTAGCTAGATCTATATTTTTTATATTTCTTAAATCTATAGCATCCTCTAAGTCTATACCGCCTGTTTGCAGGGATATTTGAATATTTTGTTCAAGTTTTGCTTTATCTTCTTCTTCTGGTTCCATTTCTAAGTAGATGCCAAAATCATGCAAGTTTAAGCTCTCTATTTCAGATAATGTTTGTACATTGAATAATGAAATACTTTCTATTAATGCTTGTCTAGTTAATGGGAAGTCTAATGAGTCTGCAATACGCAGAGAAATGTTTTCGCAAGTCTTTAAGGTTAAATATAAACTAGCGTCTTTAATATGTCTAGTCGCAGTGTTTGAATTAGCCGCTGCCATTTTTTGTAAACCTACTAAAGCATCTGAATCAGGAGTGCTTCCATCACGAGCCTCATTTAAGCCGGTAACATCCCTTATCATTTGTAAGTAGTACTGGTAAGTAGCTATAAGTGATTGTATCTTAGCGTTACCTGACGATGTTTGTAGTTCCTGGATTGGCACTTTCCCGTGATTTAATCCTCCATCTTGTGTTTGTGATCTACCTACTATACTACCAGTTTGGAAGTACATATTCAAAGCTTCCGCCGCGTTATATTTTGTTCCGTTACCAAGATCAACTTCGGCTAATCCATCGACATCAACGAATATACCGTCTGGAACTATTCTAGATAATACTTGCTGCAACTTTAAATGAGTCAGTTGTATCATATCGGCAAATGAAATAGTTCTACTTACCAAAGATTCAATCTTACCCTTATACATTCTAGGAGCACAGATATTGTAATTCATTTCAACCTTAGTTGTATCAGCGTATGGCCTTGTCATATTCTCTGCTAACTTCCATTCTAGCATTTTCTCAAATCCTAATATTTTAGCTCCTGAATATAGTACTTCTATGCTTCTTGATACTCTGCTAAAGTTATCATTTTCTGGTGGATTAAAATTATCATCTTTCTCTAAAGCTTTTTCTAATCCTGTCTCTGTTTTTTTAATCTTAAATACTTGATTTGAATATGTTTTATATTCAAAATATAATACTTGTACGGTATTATCATTTGTGTCTTGTCCATAGTAATTACGAGTAAGATTTGCATTACCTGGATATTTTTCAATCTCTTTTAAATCTTGTTCAGAAAGATATGGAAACTGTTTTTTAAGCTCCTCTAAACTAATTGATTTAACTTCTCCAACATAGTAGATATCTTCAAAGTTTGGATCTTCTGTGTATGAATAAACTAAATTTGCGGGGTCTACATAATCTATTACGATTCCATTTGCTGGATTCCAAGATGTTTTTGTAGCTCCAATACCTAGCACTGTTAAATCGTAGTTTACCCTTTTGCTAATAAGGTTATATTTATTCTTATCTAATACTTGATTTATTACTTCTTCCTCTGCTATTTCTATTGCTGGCTTATAGTCAAGTTGCAATCGCATTTCTAGCTCTTCGTTTGACTCTGGCAATTGATCGGGGTCAGGGGTATTAAATAAGTCTGCCCCAAGCTTATCTTTGATAGAGGTTAATAATTTCTTATTTACCATATCACTTATCATTCTCTCAGCATATTTGGTTTTAGCTTCTGTAGCCGCTGGATCCTGAGCAAATGCTTTTATTTGATAAAGTTTACCAGATATACCATTAACAACAATGTCTACAAATTTAGGCAATACGGGGATTGGCCTCCAGTCTATATTAAGATATGATAAATCACCGTTTATGGCTAATTCATCTTTATACTTTTGTACAGACTGTTCTCCTCTAGCATATAGTCTTAGTTTATGGAAATTCTGCCAGTTAGAACTAAATCTATCCCCTGCTCCGCCGCCTATTCGGTCTCCTCTAAACCACTCGTTCTCTACTGCTCTACCAACCGCATAGCCGTATTCTATTGTTTGTTTTTCTGCATCAGGTACTACCTGGCTTGGGAAAGAACTATTACTATTAGTGTAAATCATCTATTATATTATTTTTGAACTATTTCCGTTGTTATTATATTTTTTAAAGACTAATGATATAGGTGCTCTTTCTACAGAATAAACCGGAGTATACCGATGCTTATTACATGCCATTATAGCTAACCCCGAACTAATAGAAGCATCATGCTTCGTTCTATTGTTTATATTAAATCTTGCCCAGTCATTTAAGGTTTTTTGAAAGTACATTGTACCGAAGTTATCCCCCTGTATTCCTACATAAGTTTCAATATATGTTTCTATTGCAGCCGCGTGCGCTTGTATAATATCTTGCCCAGAGTTTGGTATACCACCTATCTCTTTTTCTGCTGGAGATAAGTTATTCCATATTTTATCTGGACGATTCATGGAGAAGCCTCTATAGCCTCTTCTTTTGAAATGATATAACAGTCTAGCCTTATTATTCTCAGCTAATATTGGCATACCGTAAAATACACAAGCCATTAGTACTTCTTCAAAGAATATTTCAGCGGTTTGTGGTCTAGCTATATATTCTAAAAAGAAATGGTTAGCCGGTATTTCTTCCATTGAGAATTTAGTTAATCCGTGTAATGCTCCATTAGAACCACGATTATCAACCGTTCCTGATATATCATAGCTATCACACCCAAACGCTCCACAATGCTCATTGCCTGGGTATTTCATTCCATCCTTTATTATTACACGGTTTTGCATATATTTAGGAGGCACCCAACTAATTAGAAATCTTCCATCGGAACTTGGATAAAATATTACTTTTGAATCAGCTACTCCGTTTTCCCATTGAAAACTACCCCTTGTCAATATGTTTGTATTTCTTAAATCTTCATTGTAATCAATTTGCTCGTATATTTTTGTTAAATTGAATAAAGATTGTTTTGTCTCATCTCTAAACGCATGCTGTTCTGTACGTGGAAATTGTCTATAGTATTCATTTAATGCATCTGAATCTGATTTTAAACCATCAACTTCATTTTGCCAATGCTCAATAACGCCATATTCAATTAGATTACCGTCAACACCTTTTACGGGTTTTTCCGGAGTGTCGAAGACAGGTAAGCCATAAGTATCAATGAATCCCTCGTAGGACCATTCCATAGGTATGAACAAACTATATAATCCTGAACTAGTCTGTCCGTTGCGGTTTCTTTTCGTAACATCTGAATTATAATAAAGTTTTTTAAAATTTTCTCCTCCTTTGTCTAACGCATTGGATGTTGATCCCATCATACATTTACCAATAATTCTACTACCTAATCTTAAACAAGTCTTTGTAACACGCCAGTTGTTTAATATATTATCTGGCCTTTCCCATTTACCGCTCTCGTCATGTACTAGCAATTTTAATTTTTCACCATCATACGAGTTATCTCCTGTGTTTTTCCAGTCAATAGTAGTGTCTAATCCATCAAGTTCTTCTGCTGTTTCATTTGCATCTAGCTTTCTACGAGTAAGTTTTGATGCGGGTATTCTATAAGCTAGTTCGGTTTTTGGTCTATCCATACCGTCCTGTATTGGCTTAAAAAAGAATGGATAATTTATAGATATAGGAACAACCTTATCTGTAAACATCTTCTTAGCATCTGCTCCTGATTTTGAAAGTATTCCAAATCGGGCATCGCTAGATATTGTTGCTTGGTTAACTAGTTCAGCGGACGACATAAAAGAAAAACCAGAACGTCTATTTTTTAAATAAGCCATTCCGTAACACCTACTATCTGCTTTACATGCTTCCCAAAATATAAAGAAAAGCCTGTTCGACTCTCTAAAGTCAGGCGCCCCAATATCTATCTTGCTCCATTGCAAGTACATATAGTGCGTACCTGTTATATAGGTTGGTTTACCATTGTTGTAAAACCACATTCCTTCTTCTCTTCTTTTGAACTCTTGGTCAATATAATCATACCAGTGTTCTTTAAATGCATCCGGATATTTATTCCAATCAAATACATTATTTATCTTTTCTATTTCTTTGT
>Ga0196901_1000329_pt1 | contig 25231 bp, 29 predicted proteins | sample CB_VirMetaG_FD_169099 | JGI IMG/M metagenome (GOLD analysis project Ga0196901, IMG submission 169099) | Freshwater to marine saline gradient viral communities from Chesapeake Bay - CB_1504_1 Viral MetaG (v3) (version 3) | ecosystem: Environmental > Aquatic > Marine > Coastal | place: USA... | reverse complement strand
TGTTTGAATTATGCAAGCCCCGCATGTGGTATTGGTTTAGTGCTATGAATTTCAAGGATGCGGATAAGTTGGTCAAAGAATTACGTGCTGCTGGGTTTGCTGGTGAGCAAACATACACGACCGGCCCGACAGTCGAGTTTAGGATCACAGGCATAGCAGACGACCGCTGCTGGCCTTGGGAGCAAGGCGAATGAGTTTACATAAGCATGTATATCGGTAGTATCAATACCTGTTTAACATAGAAAATAAACTGAGGAATTACAATGAAGATTGAATTACAGGATGAATGTATAGATATGATTGTGGTGGCAACTTTGAAACAGAGCTATCATTTAAATTGGGATCCATATGATACACCGGATAAGGACATTGAGTACCGTAAAGCAATAGATACGGTACTCGAATACTTTATGACTTATGATGAGTACAATGAATGGTTAGTGAATCATGAGTAGTGTAGACTATATTGATCACATGGGAAGTGACCTCACTGTGGTTAACAGTGCTAGAGTTAGCTTTGATAAGACAGTTACTGTTCTTAGTAACAAAGATATTAACTTGATCAAGTACCTAGCAAAGCATAATCACTGGACACCCTTTGCCCATGTGCAAGTCACAGTCTTAGTAGAAGCCCCAGTGTTCGTAGCCAGACAGTTGGTCAAGCATCAGGTAGGTTTAGTCTGGAATGAAGTAAGTCGCAGGTATGTTAGTGATCCTCCGACATTCCATGTGCCAGATGTATGGAGGCAGGCTGCTGATAACGTCAAGCAGGGATCTTCTGCTAACCCTATCCAACATAGTGGTGTGGCTGGCGCTGTCTACCACAGGGCTATGCTGAGGCTTACGAGCGTGTACAAGGAGCTACTGAGCATGGGTGTATGTCCTGAGCAGGCAAGGATGGTACTGCCACAGTCTATGATGACCTCATGGTACTGGACTGGTAGCCTCGTAGCCTTTGCCAGAGTGTGTAATCAAAGGATGGAATCAACAGCACAGAAAGAAACGACTGTTGTTGCTAAGGAAATTTATGATATAATTAGTTCTATTGCAGAGCTTAGGACTAGTTGGCAAGCATTAACTTATGAGGATAAATAAAAATGAACACTACAACTAATATAAATATTACAATGGAAGGTGAGGAAGTTATAGTTAAATTTGATGTGCTAGAGGATGCTGATCCAGCAATTATATCATTAGCCACATTGATTCATAGAACCTTGACAGATACCTTTGGGGGACACAATGAAAAAGAAACCCCCTAATGGATATGATAGTTGGTTTGAACACGACCTCCACAAACAACAACTAAGAGCCTGTAAGTTCCACCCTTGTAAGTTGTCCTATGTACAAAAGAAACTATATGAACCTGACTTTGTATACCATGATGGTAAGATTGTAATCTACATAGAAGTTAAGGGAAGGTTCCGTACTAGTGGGGAAGCTCGTAAGTATGTTGATGTAGCAGCTAACCTAAAGAAGAATGAGATTTTAGTATTCATCTTCTCTGACCCAGATAAACCCATGCCCAATGCACAACGTAGGAAGGATGGTACTAGACGTACTCATGGTGAATGGGCAGAAAGTTATAACTTCCAACATTATACTAGAGAAACTACACCTCATCTGTGGAGTATCAAATGACAGTAATACAACTACACAAAGACAAAGATCCAGATGTAGTTCTGGAAAGATGTAAAGGAGAATATGAATCTCTTATTGTACTAGGTTGGAGTAAGGAACAAGAACAGTTAATTCTTGATGGTACATCCACACTAAACCCTGCTGATGTTCTTTGGTTATTAGAACAGTCAAAACGAATGCTGTTATCAATGGGAGAAGTAGAAGATGATTGATACTCTCATGACTCATAGTGTAAGTTCTAACACTAGGAACAATGCAGCTAAGTACTCACACAACTCTATACAGGGGCATCATCACAGCGTATTTGAGATTAGTTATTATGCAGACATGCACCAACTTAGGTGGGCTATGTCAGTGGGATGCTTACTTGATCCTAATTCAGTGGCTGCTAGGTACGCTATTCGTAATGTACTGAAGCGGCCAGTGTTAGGATGTGGTGTAATTAGAAATGATATTAAGAACATTCTAGTTATATCTGATATGCACTTACCATATCAACACAAGGATGCACTAGACTTCTTATACGCTACCAAAAGGTTGTATAAGTGTGATACAATACTCAACGTAGGGGATATTATAGACCATCACAGGGGTTCTTATCACGAGTCAGAGCCTGATGCTTTAGATGCAGAGACTGAGTACTACCATGCAAAGAGGGATTGTGCATTGCTTCAAGAGATGTTCCCCACTATGGTAATTTCTAAAGGCAATCATGATAACATTCCAGCTAGAAAGTTAATGACAGCAGGCTTACCTCCTGCAATGTTGAATGATTACAACGCCCTGTATGGATTAAAAGATTCATGGACATGGGTAGACATATACAAGTTTGATTCACTTGGAGGCACACCAATACTTGTACCTATGGTACTCAACAAAAGAGGGCGATGGATAAAATGAAAAAATCTTTAGATAATGTAACACCTTCTGAGTGGGATTACGCTCATAGAGCAATGTATAAACAGACAGAGTTGACCTTTGAAGAGCATGAAAAAGCAAGGGCACTTGGTGTACAAGTGGGGGGTAGCCACTACAAGGACATGAAGATACAGCCTGTAGAGTTTATACAGGCTAACGACATAGGCTTCTGTGCCGGTAACGTCATTAAGTACATCTGTAGGTACAATTCAAAGGGTGGTAAGGCTGACCTAGAGAAAGCAAAACATTACATTGACCTTTTGATGGAGAGTTTATAATGCTAATAACCTTCTCAATGGAGCCTGATCAAATAGATAAGTTAGTAAGTGATTCACTACATGAATCAATTAAGAACTTATGTAGTATGCACGGTTACCAAGATTACCCTGACGATGTGAAGCAGGACTTAGCCGCTCTCAGTAGAGTATATCAATACTATACAGGTAAGGTAGTAAAGAATTGGGAATTTATATCTGACAAAAACAGGAGCAACATACATGAATAAACAATATGGGCCAACACTGAGACTTAGTGAAGAGAAACATGCAGAGAAGTATAGACTTGAAGGTGAGTCTTTCTATGAAGCACAGACAAGGTTTGCCTCTACTCTCAAGGACAACCATGAACACTTCCTTGCTTTACGTAGCATACTACTGAATCAAAGATTTATGGGTGGTGGTAGGACACAAGCTGCCATTGGTGCCCCTCGTACTCTTACTGCTTTCAACTGTTTTGTCAGTGGCACAGTAGAGGATTCAATGAAGTCTATTATGCAGACAGCTACAGAAGCTGCGGAGACTATGCGCTTAGGTGGTGGTATAGGGTATGACTTCAGTAACCTACGACCTAAGGGAGATAACATTGTATCTCTTGGTAGTCGTAGCTCTGGCCCAGTATCATTCATGCAGATCTATGATGCTATATGTAAGACTATAGCTAGTGCAGGTCATCGTAGGGGTGCTCAGATGGGTGTGCTTAGGGTAGACCATCCAGACATTGAAGAGTTCCTTAGAGCCAAGCAGAACAGTGATCAACTCACTGCCTTCAACATCTCTATTGGTGTGACTGATGAGTTCATGGAGTGTGTTACTAAGAACAAATCCTTCAACCTTACCTTTGAGGGTAGGGTATACAAGACTGTAAATGCAGCTAACCTATGGGAAGAGATCATGCGATCTACATGGGAATGGGCAGAGCCGGGTGTACTGTTCATTGACCGTATTAATGAGATGAATAACCTGTACTATTGTGAGGAGATTGCGGCTACTAATCCTTGTGGAGAACAGCCACTACCACCATACGGTGCTTGCCTGTTGGGTAGTTACAACTTAGTTAAGTACGTAACTACGGACGTAGGCTTTGACTTCGAGCAGTTTAAACAAGACATCCCCATAGTGACAAGGGCTATGGATAACATCCATGACAACACAGTTTTCCCATTAGTAGAACAAGAGAAAGAATCTTACAACAAACGTAGGATGGGCTTAGGGCTTACAGGGGTAGCCAATGCAGGGGAGATACTAGGGTACGAGTATGGTTCAGCAGCCTTCTTAGAGTGGCTTGAGGAAGTCCTGAGAGTGTTTAGAGATGAGACTTACAAGGCTAGTGCTTTACTTGCTAGTGAGAAGGGTGTCTTCCCTCTTTACGATGCTAAGTACTACCTTAAAGGAGAGTTTATCCAGACCCTCCCGAACTCAGTACAAAAGCTAATCAAGAAGCATGGCATTAGGAACAGTCACCTACTTAGCATAGCACCTACAGGAACTATCAGTCTAACTGCTGACAATGTATCCTCTGGCATTGAGCCAGTGTTTAGCCATGAGTATGACCGTACCATACAAACTTTCAATGGCCCTATAGTAGAGACAGTGAGTGACTATGCTTACCGTGAGTACGGAACTAAAGGTAAGACAGCTATGCAATGTACAGAGGATGAGCACCTTGCTGTGTTGGCTCTATCTTCTAAGTATGTAGACTCTGCTGTATCGAAGACGATCAACGTAGATCCTACCCTACCTTGGGATAAGTTCAAGGCTATCTATACTAAGGCATGGGAGCTTGGTTGTAAGGGTGTCACGACCTTTAATCCATCAGGCAAAAGGTTTGGTATCTTAGTTGAACGAACTACTACTGATGAACCACAAGCCTGCTACATAGATGTAGACACAGGCATTAAAAGTTGTGAGTAATGATGTGAACCACATTCAGCAGTCTGTCATCAAGGCTTTACATCGTGATGGTAAGTCTATATCATGGATTGCTGAGTCTTTGGATCTATCTAGGACAACGGTACACTCTGTTCTTAATAACAAAGGAGGTAAAAGACAGAGACAAAGAGCAGATAGGTATGAAGCATTCTTTAGGGATGTTGGTAGTGGTTGTTACTTGAATGGGGAGGAGTTGTTGTCAAGTGATCAAGCTAGAACAGGTGATCCTTTAGACCTACTCATGGTACAAGAAGAAATCAATCTTAGAATGGAGAATGAAGAATGGGATTACGAGTAGAGCACAGTATGCAGGTATTCAAAGGCAAGAACATCATTGCATACTCATGGAACCATGGTAATGAGTACACTATGACACTGGAAGATAGCAAGGGAGTGCAAGAACGTATCCGTATCCCTGCCTATATGAAGGAGATGTTTGAACAGTACTGGGCAATCACTATGGCAGATAATACTATCGCAGCATAGGAAATGAGGGGGTTAATCCCCCCTCTTATTCCATAGTTCAAACATTACCTTAACCTTCTCCTTTAAAGTATCAATGTCATTGTGCATCTTAGCCAGCACAATCACCAGAGTAATAAACCCTACAGCAACAGGCCATGCAGTGTTAATAAACTCTAGTGCCGTCATCTTACTTCCTCGTCTTCTCAAAAGTCCTCAGTCCACCAAGACCAAGCATACCCAGTAACACAGGTAACATTGTATCTAAAGGTATTAAAGGTACTGTGACAGGAATCTCCATTGTTAAAGCCATTACAAAGTTTGCAAAGGGTATAACAAGAAAGTTACCTGCCATACCTAGTACGCATACCCACCCTGTAGCAGGTCGCCAGCCAGATGTAAATAAAGAAGGACTAGCAGCCTCTACCTTATTCACTGCTATCTGAGCCAACGCACTTTCTTGCACGTACTTCTCTGACATTGTTGCAATTTCATGCGCCAAAGCACTCTTCTGATCCTTATCCTCAATGAACTTATCCAGTAGGCTTGTGACTGGGCCTATCAATAGATTTAATACACTCATCTTAGTACACCCATATTACTTTGCATGGTAGACTGGGATCACAATCAACATGAATGAATGAGTTAGCAATACCAATCCTATTAAATCCCCTAGCTAGTAAGCTATTGACAATCTTGAATCTGTTTGCTGTACTGGTACAAGAAATGTCAACTCCATATCCGGTAGTGTGTGCACTATGAGTAGCCCCTCCGACCTCTGCATTATGAGACTTACACCTATAGCCAGAATTAATTGTAAATGAAACACCTGCCTCTCCTCTTGCTATGTCTAGCATGTTTAAGAATGTTTCCTGCATATCCTCTACCCCACAACAAGGGCAGACAAACTCTTCTCTCTTAAAGTACTTCATTTTGAAACTCCAACATCTGTTCGTATTGCTACAGGGACAGTCTCATAACCCAAACTTTCTGCTGCCATTGCACGATGAAGACCTTCCTGTCCAAACCCACCCTTAGAATAGTCAAGATACAGGGCAGGGAACTTGTCGCCAGCCTCCATATCTTTTGCATATTGCCCCACTAACTTAGGATTTCTAGATTCTCTAAGGGCAATTGGCCCCGTAGGATAACCCTCCTTGGTAAATCCCTCTGCTGCTGCCCTAATGTATTCCGATGGAGACATTTCCACCATTCGCACTTCAACTTTTTTAGCTGTGCGAAAATATTCAGGATCTTTTAATGCCGCATCAAAATTAGGAGTAGTAGTTTCTAATTTAAATCCCGGCAAACCCCCCTTTCTAATAGCTTTACCTCCCTTACTTAGAATATCTCCAATAATAGGAAACATACTAGCAGCACCCAAAGCTACCCCTAGTTTATCTCCTTTATCAAAGGCTTCTTTAGTTTCGATAGCACCCTTAACATCTCCAATAATGGGAATAAAATCAACAGCTTCTTCTGCCACGGCCTGTGCAGCAGTTCCAGCAGCCTTAGCATATGTAGTCCAAGGCCCATCAGTAGGAGCATACTTCAACCAAGGCTCTGCCATTATGCTACCCTAGTCCAGTTAGCTGCATCTCCTGCATCACCACCGTTGAACTTCCAACCTTGCTCTATAGAACCCACCTCTGGGGTTTTGTTACTAGGAACAGTTGCCTCTCTAGCCTTTAGTTTAGCTTTGTACTGCTCTAATGTGCCAGTACCATCCTTCCATACCCAATCCCAAAAGATTTTCTTTTCTTCTTTAAGAGTAGCAGCAGCTTCAGCATTACTTACAGTAGCTGACTGGGCAACACTTTGCATGATATCCCCTATAGCTTTATTGGCACTAGCATACTGCTCACTTCCCTGTAGATGGAGTATCCCCTTAACAGCCATTTGCATTTGTTGTGTTAAACTATTCAACTGTTGTATGGTAGCTCTATCTTCTTTAGTAGCATTTGACTTCGCTGTTATTGATGTACCACTACCACTAGTGGTGATTGTCATAGTATTAGTATTAACTCTAGGGCCAACATGATTCATCATAGTATCAAAGACAACATCAGCCAAAGCAGAACCTACATTATCCTTAGCCTCATCTGGAATCCTATCAGACAAAGGCAAGAAGTTTGGGTCAGCTAACATAGTAAACAGAACTTTATTATTCTTGGCAGTGTCAGCTTGCCAGTTACTTAAGTATCCTGTAGTTGCTTGCACTACCTGATCAGTATCATCAGTACCCCACTCACCTCCAGCCAACTCTTGTACCATTGCATGAATAGTAGAACCAACTGCAAAGGTTTGTGCTTGCTCCTCTGGGGTATTACTACCAGTTGCTCGTAATGGAAGTCCCCTCACAGCAGAGGATATAGCAGACACAAAATCTACTGCTCCAGTTTGCCGCAAGACTTCTAACAACTGCCCCTCACCCACTACTTGCTTCAAGATCATAGCCTCTCGTAGTACAGGGTTATTCTGAATTGTCATAGTAATCTCATTAGCAGCAGTAGATACAAGATTAACGGAATAATCCTTACTAGTTCCCCCCATAAGATTCTTTTCTAATAGGGCGTATTGACTATCTATCATACTAACCATGTTCTTATACTGTGCTGTCTCTTGGGCACCACCATACTCACCAGCAAATTTAGATTGCATTTGTGCTTTGAAAGTCTGTAGCTGAACTATCTTCTGTTCTATGGATAATGGCTGGTTAGTTTGTGGATCTACCATAGTATCCAAACTTTTGTATGCAGCATTAAGATCCATTAAATTAGAAGTAGATAACTTATTAAGCATACGAGGATCTTGCAGTACCTGCTGCTGAAACACCTCATTCCCCTGTACTTGAGCAGTAACCTGTGCAATGTACTGGTTGTCTACTGCTAAGGGGGAGTACTCGGCAATCACTTGCTGCCTATCTCTTATTCTACCTTGAGAATCAACAGGACTTATGCCCGCAGTAAGGGCCATCCCATAAATTTTATCTGTTTGCTTATCAACCTCTACTTGAGAATCCTGCCTAGTCTTCATAAGAACGGCTTGTCTTTCTGCCTCCAACTGAATGTTACCGGAGTAGGTGCCAAGTGCTTCATTACTAGCTTGAATGAACTCTCGACTCCTACCCGGCATTAAAGAGATACCCTTACGAGTAATGTCAGATACCCTAGCCCTCATCTCTGTTTCGGTAATGACATTGTTTGCTCTTGCTGTCTTTACCCTAGCTAAATTAGTCTTTGCATCTTCCAATGCTTTGACCTCATCCGCAGTGGGACTATATGAACTAGCCCCCCACTGCACAGCATCATTAGCCTCTATGAACTGAGCCTGTGCATTAATTACTGCATCGTTAGCACTAGTTGCTTGATTAGTGAATTCAGTAATGGCTTGTGCTGCCTGCTCCTGAGTCTGAGAAATATCACCAGCCACCTTAAATTCCCATGCTGCTTTACCAGCAGTGGCAAGTAGATTAGCAAGGGACTCCCTACCCACATCCTTAACCCCTTGTTGTACAAAGGTAGCAGCACCTAAGTCTGTAGTTGGTCGATCAGGTTGAAAGGTAGCCATTATTTAATCCCCAACTCTAAGATTTTAATCATATCATCCTTTATTTCTTGTGAATTTGAACTACCATTAATGTAATCAATTGCTTTCTGTCTAGCTTCTGGCCCATTCATAGCATCATTAATTAGCCAGTTAAGCATACTATCTTGGGTAGTAGATAAACTCCTAGTCTCCAACTTCACTAACTCTTTGTAGGCCAAGGCTAATATATCAGGATCAACTAAGTTCTCCAGAGCTTTGTACCTACTCACTAATTCCATAAAGTCCGCTTTAGTACTACCTTGTGCTAGTCTTTGTTTAGAGTAGTTAGCATGTAGCAAAGCAGCCCAATCTTTAGCTAACTGATTACGATCCCCCAATTTCCTAGCCATGTCCCATGTAGCTACCTCTGCATATGTCTGTAGTCCAAACATCTTTGCCATAGCTTCTTGGTAGGTAGCTTCTACTACTGCATCCCCACTCTTAGACACAAGCACCCCAGCATTCATAGCTATCATAGTCTTAATGCCATCATTAAACCCAGAGGCTAGACTAGCTACAGAAGCCATAGTCTGTACAATTTTCTCGGGAGTAGAAGCATCAGGCTTGGCAGTAATAACTTTAATATCATTAAACACTTCATTGAATCTTCCCAGTGCATGGAAAGATGGGCCTATTAAAGCACTAACCTCCCCATCTAATAGATGGGTAAGTATCTCTGCTCCGGGAATTACCTTATCAGATATTGGAGAAAAGCTATCAGAGAACTTAATGGCAGTGCCATCATTCTCATCATCTGATAATGTTCTTAGTAACGAATTCATACCAAGATCCATCAATCCACCCCTAATTCCCATAGACGCTTCTTCGGTAAGAACAGCCCCCGTAGTCTCTAAGACTGTTTGTAGGGCACTATCTATACCAACACCCACCCCACCAAACATAATTAGATTGCCAGCAGCTATCCCAGCCTTCTCTATGCCCTTTAGGGTACGACTACCACCCCAAGCAGCAGGAAGTACAGACAGAAGAGCCTTGTGTGGCACTGATATGAACTGTAATGGTAAAGACAACAAGCCTTGTTGGTAGGCAAAGCTGCCCGGTTGTGTCATGGCGTAAGACAATGCCCTTGCATCTGCATCAATGACATCTACATACTGTTTGTCTGCCCATTTGGTAGCTATAGTGGGGTTTGCCTTCATCCACCTATCTCTAGCAGTTAACCAACTACCAGTTAAGTTAATGAATTCCCCAGTATCAAAGCCAATCTTTTTAGATAAGCCTACAACAGCCCTGACCGGAGCTAATGCAGTTGACACTGCCCTCTTCAGCCCACTATCTAGGTGGCTGGCATGTACATCCTTTACGATTCCATCAATATACAAGTGACTATCTACACTATATGGCAAACCAGACTTATCATAGTAGTGTTTAGCAATAGTCTCGTACTCTTTTGGAGTAGTTCCAAAGAGTTTAGCCCCTATGTCATTAACCTTAGCAGTCAGGTCTACATTGCCCCAAGTAGCCCTTGATAAAGACAGAGCCAACAACTCTCTGGATGCTCTACCACTGGCATAGTACAAGGGACTTACAAAGGCTAACTGCATAAGCTGTGCTGGTTGTATTACCAACTGCCTAATAGGACGGAGGGCAATGAACAGTGTAGAGGAGACACTTCGTACAGCCCCTACAGGACTGATCTCTGACAACCCTCTAGTCATGTCAGCTAACATCAAAGACCTACCATCTAGAGTTTCAGAAGCAGCCAGCATAAAGTTACGCCAGATTGCATCAGTCTTTCCAGTAGCCATGTTCATCATTTCTAACTGCTTATGTACTGCTCTAGCAGAAGCATACTCATCGTCAGTTAGTCTACCCTTTGCAACATCTTTAAAATTTAATGGGTACTTACCACCAGTAGCTTTGCCCCATGTATTAACCCACCGTTGTTGTGAACTAGCCATGAAGTCATCTGTTGCTACATACTTAGACATAGTACGGATATTATTAAATAAAGATTCCATTGGATCAGCAATAGCAGCTAGGGAATTATCTATCTGACCCTCTAGGTGGACACCCCTACCTCTAGAAGCATTCTGGTAACTCTTTCGTAACTGTAGTTCTGCTACATCAACATCATCAAACTCATTGGCTCGTCGCACACGATAGTAGTAGTCTGCATTAGCAGCTAAATTAGCATTGAGGTCATTTACTTTGCCTTGCAGAACGCCCTTGCTAGTACCTGCTGCTATAGCAGAACCATACTTAGCCTCTAGTATTACTGGATCATTAATGAACTTACCATCTACCATGATTCCGTTCTTAGGAACTTTATCAAGGAAGTAGTTCTCTCGGTAAGATCGTTGATAGTACCCATCTATGTAAGGGAGTGGGCTATCTGGCAACCTACCAAGGGTAGTAGTCTTGTTATCAATTAGTACATGGGAAGTCCTACTATCCAAGGTCTTGATTGGACTATGCATCTTACCTAAGGAATTGCCAGCAGCATACATCTCATCCAAGTACTCTTTAGTAACTGGGATAACTTTAGATTGTTTGGCATCATACACATGAGTAACACTACTAGCCTGTTCTCTAGTAAGAGGAGCAGCAAACTGTCTACCATCTACAGAAGAGATGCCCTTGACCTCTTTCATGCCCATACCTTCCAGCTTCTTGCGGAAGGTCTTATTAGTTTGAAACCAAGAAAGATCCTGCACTTTCCTGTAAGTGTAGTATGCTCTAATAGTTCCCTCATCTAATCCAAACTTAGTAGCCAAGTCTGTTCTAGTATAAGTAACAGAGTCTGTTGACCCTTGTTCCAATGCCTTGAAAAGATCAGCCTTCTGCCCTCTTTTCAGAGAGGACACATCTTGCCTAACCATATCTAAAAACTGTTTCTCTATAGCAGTAGCATTGTCTGCTGCCTTAAGAGCAGCCCTAGCAAACCAGTTATCAAACTTGGAGGTAATGTCTGCAATATAACTAGCCCCTTGTATCTTTGCTACCCTAGATATACTATCACCACCGAAAATAGCAGCATCTCGTAAATCAAATGGACGAGAGAATGTCCTACCTATGTAGAACTCAGAGCCTTTTGGCACAGATGCCAGAGAGAATCGGGACTCCTCCACAAAAAACTTACCAGTCCTAGCTGGCCCAGCCCCTGCTGCCATCTCCGCTCTAGTCAAAACAGAAGAAGTAATTTCTCCTAAAGAGAGGAAGATAGGCTTCATCTTACCAGTGGGCAACCTCTCCATAACCTGCAAATCTCTAGGGTTCTTACCAGAAGCAGCCGCCCACTCAGCGGCCTCACTAGCTGTACCAAACCCTCGACCTTTCGGCCCACCAAATAGTGCCCTGCTAGTTGGAATAGTCCCCTTTTCAGTTAACTCTCCAGCAGTAAGAGGGACTCTATCTAACTCACCAGTCTTTGCATTACGAACAAAGAAGGAAACTTCTTCTACAGGTATACCAGAGTCTAACGCTGCCTTAGCAGCAGCCTCTGCACTAGCAAAGGATTTCTCAGATGTCTTGCCATACATGGCAGTACCAAACAAAGACTCCCCATCTGTAGATAGAGTAGTAGATTCCATACGCAAGTGCATACCCTGCACTTCTGCAATATCTCTTGTTGTCTGTTGAAGAGCAGCGACCTTTTCTGCATCTGTGTAGTTAATACCACTAGTTTTAAGGTTATCGTAGATACCAGCATGTCTTGTTTCAATCTCATTAAGACGCTGTACTACATCTGTAGGCAAATCATTAAGAACTTCATCAGACATTTTAGGTAGGAGATATGTATTAGCCACCTCAACCTTACTAGTGCCCATAGACTTAGCAGCATCCCCAGTAGCTTCCATTAATGCAGCCGTAGCTAACCTAGCCGCCTCCGCCCTACTAGCTATACGAGCAGTTTCTATAGCAGATGCTGGATGTGTTCTTAGTAACGTTGCACCTGTTTTGACAATTGCCTTGCCCAATACGCCAGCTACAGTGAGTGTATCTAATACCCCCACTATATTATCAATGGCCCGTTCCCAAGTAGCATACTCCCCCGTATCTGTTAAGGTACTGAGGTACATCATTTTCTTGTAGTCACCTCCCGGCAACTGACTGACAGCCTCGATCATTGCACGAACAGCTACCTTACGTTGATCAAAAGGCATCTTTCGTATTGCCTCTCTAATCTGTTGTTTGTTTTCTCCAAATAAAATAGCCCCAGCTACATCACTAGCTACACCACCCTCACCAAGTACTTTATCTTTTAATGATTGGACATACACTTGATCCATAAATGGAATAATTATCTCTCCCACACCCAACCAGAAAGAAGATACTGAAGGGTCTAATTGTGAGGCTACTGCATTGATTTCATTAGTTCTTTCTTGATTCCATTCTAACCTTTCTTGAAGAAAGGTAAGATCTAATGGAGCAGATCGCCGCTTCTCTCGGTCAGCTTCTATAGATTCTAAGGCAGCAGTAGCATTGACGTACTCTTGTCGAAGATCTAATAGCTCCCCACCTTTTTGTTGGAAGGTCTTAAAGGATTGTTCTTTAATATTTTGAGGTATTGTTTGATCCTCTAAGATAGACATCATAGCTGCCCTATCCAGTTCAGGAGTCAATGAAGTCAACTCCTTGTAGACTTGAGCCAACTCTGGGCTACTTCCAGTAGCTATTAGATCATCCTTTACCTTATGGAAGAAGTCGTAATCCCCCATGATATCTGCTGTAGAATCAGTAACAGATCGTAATCTAGTAGCATAAAATGCTTCTTCTACTAAAGAAGTCTCAGCAATTAATGGCTGTGCTTGTTCTTTGTCAAGAGCAATAAACTCCATTGCATCAAGGGGTTCAGTCGTAGTCCCTGTATAAGTAGCAATGGCATTATCAATGTTTTCCATCTCATAATTAGAGATAACATTGTACGCTTTATCGGTAGCTACTTGTTGAGTAACATTCCTACTTGTAGTACTAGCATCCTCATAGGAGACTCCTAGTGCCCTAGCTTCTTCTGGAGTAATTCCGATTGCCATCTAGGTAGTCCCTCCCTTCTTACCTAGAGTACTAAAGCCACCCAGATCACTAAAGATAGAACCACTCAATCCCCCAACTGTTCCCCAGATAGCAGCATTAGATTGAGCAGATGAAGCCGCTTGGTTAGCAGCAGTGGCTTGTTGCGATAGTCCTTGTAAGGTGAGGCTAGTACCCAGCTCACTAGCAGTAGCAGCTTGGAGTCCTGCTGCTGCCCCTAAGATACCAGAACTTCCTGATACTCCTTGAGAAACAGCCGCTTGTTCCATAGCACCTCTAGTCATACGAGACTGTCTAACAGTAGCATACCTAGATCGAGCAGCTTGAATGTCTGCCTGTCTTTGTTGTATTTCCATAGACTGTCGTTGTGCTTTGCCCGCCTTACGAGATTCTACAGCACCACCTACTAAGGCCACCGCAGATACAGCCAATGCACCAGCAGCAACTGCCGTAGCTCCAATCGCTGAGACTATTGCACTCATTCTTCTATCCTCGTATTCAAAAAAGCCTCTACATAATCTACTGTGATCTCATTAAAAACACAGCCACCAGAAGACCCCTCAATATCTAGTGTTGCTACCAAGTTCACATCCCCATTGGGCAACATTACCATCTCTGCATTAGGCAGAACTGAGTGGTTGGTGTACCTACCAGCAGGAGTTCTCATCTTTGATACCCTAGCAGGAGCAATAACCTCCCCAGATTTAATCTTGGCTGTTGCAAACAAACCTTTACCCTCTATGTAAGAGTCCTGCACTATGACTTTATAGCTACCATCAGGAAATGGTATGCAATCAGACGCATTTAAAGAGGCTGTACGAACGTCTTCTTCACTAAACCCTAGCTCCCTACAGGCATGGCTAAAGTCTTCTCTCTCAAGCTCTCCTAGAGCCTCATAAGCTGCCTTATAAGACTGGTGCTCTGTTACTAATGCAGTCTCTGGTTGAAATAGTTCTTTTTCTAAAGTTTCTACATCCCTAGTTTCAGTGGGGAAGACATTTACCCACACAGAATCCTCAGTGAAGTAAGCAATCTTCCTTCCCGGCCCAGTAGTAGCTTGGAATGGGGCAGTAACCTCAGTGGTTACCCCCTTAGGGGTAGAGAATACACACTTACCCTTCAGCATATAGTTTAAATGGCTTGTATTGTGGTACTTACCAATTACCATAGTACCAGCAGGTACATGCATCTCTCTAATATACAGTCCGGGACTAAAACTATGAACGATATCTACCTCTACTTGCTCATCAGATACAGAGAGTTTGATTACTTCTTGTAATTGTTCCTCAGTACATTGAGCAAGCTCAACAAGAGCATGACTCATGGTGCTGTACTCCCTATGAATGGGATAGACCAACCCAATAAGTTCATGTCTTTACCGGACTCTGAAGTAATCTGCATAGACAGAGCCTTTCCTTTGCCCCTAATTTTGTTCTTAGTAACAATCACAGACTGACCATAATTAAAGTCGTCATTAACATCCACAGGAATATAATTTCTGAGTAGCTTATAGGCTTGGAATGCATCTCCAATCTTTCCGCTATTAGCGTGGTCAGAGAAATCCCATCTAGCACTAACAAAACAACCACTAGGATTAGTAGCAACAAGACCCCCAAGCCCATCAGATTCAAATCCAGTCTCCGTTCTAGTAAAATGAAAAGATACATAGGGTGCTTGTTTCCATTTAGAAGCATCCCCTGCCAATTCAAACCCAGTCAGCAATTCACTAGTGTAGTTACTACCAGCAGTATTGTAAGTATACCAATCAAAGAAAGTACCACTACGATAGCTACTAAAAGTGAACTTTAAATTTCCTGCTGAGTTGGGAAGTACAGTCAAATACTTGGTGTAACTAGCTCCCCTAGTAAATACATCTTTGCTTAGAGTCACATCAACAGTATTAATCTGTACTTGATCCCCATTAATTACCATAGGCTCTGCATAATCAGTAGTAACAAAGTTTGGCATAATCACAAAGTCTGCTAACATAGGTGCATCAGCATCTTCAGGAATTCTATTAACGGTATTTGTGTAGAATGCTTGCAACAAGGTGTCAAAAATTAGTTCCCTATTGTAATTAGATTTCTCCGTGTATCCAGTATACTCTGGATCATCATTGTATAACCAAGATACTCTACGAGTTTCTGGATCAAAAGATGCTTTGGCATTCTGCCTAGCTACTGATGGAATGGAGGAGTAGTAAGTCTGTATAGTAGTAGCAGAAAGATTCTTAGGTCGCATAAACCCAGATGCTTGGTCATAAGCAAGTACATATATACCCCCTTCTGCCCAATATAGAATAGTTCCCTCTACATCTATAATACTTTCGGGGCCAATAGCACCAATACTACTAACCCTATTGACTTGATAACCAGTAGCACTAAACCCTGATTGGACATCACCAAGAATTTCCCATGCACCATTCTCTGCTAGTACTATGAGGGATCTATCCGTAGGAATTAACTTGTGAATGTTGCTTGCATCTGGTATCTGTATGTATCCACCATCGGACGCAATAATATCTGAGATGTGTTCCGAAGTAGGGTCTGCTTCTTGGTAGCACTCACCCAAGTCCTTCACACTAGAGATTAGCTTACTGAAAAAAACAAAGCCGGAGTAATCAGGAGAATTTTTATCCGGTGAAGTGATTAAACTCTCTACTCCAGAGTAAAAAATCCTACCAGAAAAAGATGCAGACACAGATATTCTACTAGTTTCAGTATCTAAATTAAGTGAAGTAAAGTTTGATGTTACTAATGACTGGAAGTATTGAGTATCCAAATCAAAACTATAATCTACTCCAAACTCACTACCCGACAAGTTAACAATAAAGACATCTGCTTGTTGTTGTCGGCTCAATCCCCTAGAGAAAGCATTTATAATTGTCCTACCTTTTGGTGCAGGAGTATTACCAAAGTACTGTTTGATGATCAATGAAGAATCAAAGTCTTCATTAGCATCTTTGCCTAAGTATTGTATATCTGAGTTCGAGGGGTACACCCCTTGAGCAGAATGGAAAGAAGTGATCTGGGGTAATTCCCACCCTTGATTAAGCAGATTATATTTGTGATCTTGACTCAGAGTACTAGGACGATTATTAACTGCAAGGCCATCATCAATACCAAATAGATCTCGTATAGAAAATGCGATAGCAGTCTTAGTAATAGTATCAGTAGCTTCATCATACTCAAGATAAAAAGGAGAAAACTCTTTACTTGTTACAATAAGATAACCATTGATAGCTGAAACAGTAGCAATAGTATCCCCAATTCCAGTGGTGTTAACTGCTAGACCACTATTTTTAATATTAGCAGACAAAGTATCTTTAAATAAATCAAAGAACCAAAGATCACTTCCAATTTGTACTACCCCAAATCGAAGGGTTGGTTTATTAGAGACATTATTCCAGACATTAAAGTTGATTGCAGAGGCAGCTAAAGACGCGGCAGTTTTACCAGAGTCTCTTAAGACATGGGCTGCTTCATACTCCATCCCTAACCTACGTTGGATACTACCAGTACGATTAAGAAGGAAGTTATCTACTACAATAGCACTATTCTCTGGGTATAACAGAGGACTTGCTTCAGTAACTAGTCCTTTTACGAAGGAGTAGTATGTCTTTTGACCAGCAACTACAGCCATCTAAGACTTCTGAGCCGTATCTAAATACAGTTGGGCAGCTTTGTATGCTTCTACTGGAGAGGTGTACATACCACGAAGTACTTCAGGGAGTTCTCCCCCCTTAGTGAAGCGCATAACATAGTGTCTGCCCATAGGAGCCATCTCAACTATAAGTTCTTTGTTACCATACTTCATTATTTCTTACCCCTTCGGCCATAATTAGGATATGTGATACCACCAGCCAATCTCCACCTATCCTGTGAGAGTCTTCGACGCTGCCTAGTAGACCTTTGCTCTTCCTTAGGATTAGCTGCTTGCTTAAGTACGTTAAAGCATACGGACTTAGCCTCAGACAAAAGATAAGGAAATGCCTTAGAGGGCAAGTCAGGTATAAAATTATCTAATATAGTAAAGACAGGTTCCCTATATCCATAGCACTGGATTTTTGCACTCTGTATAGTACTGTCTACTCCACTATCGTAGCTATCAAATACCAATACATCGTTGTTGAAAGATGTGTAGTATGTTGGGGCAGTGTCATTAATAATTAATAGTTTAACTAGAGTGGGATCTGTGATAGTAGTAACTGATGCTAGGCTACTGTCTCTTCGGTTAATATGGGCCATAAATTCTGCGGGTTCTTTGTATCGTACATCAACGTACTCATCTTTAGTATCACTAGCAGTTCGTTTATTGTATGTAACCCACTCAACATACCTAACATTCTCTGGCAAAGTCATGTGGGTAGGCAAAGAGTTATCACCACTTCCAGTAATTTGAAATAGTTCTGCTAAGTGAGGCCATTCACCCTCAGTAATAATTTCAAAAAATGTAGTCTTAACAATCTGTGCTACCTGTAAAGATTCCACACTATCACTAATACTATTAACAGTATCACTATCCATGTCAGATAAAATATCTTGTACAATATCTAATAAAGTTAATTTAGCCATTATATATTACCACTAGTATTCATATCTAAGAATATACTAGGTGCAGTAATATCTAGTGTGCCAGTATCAGTCTTTAAAAAAATCTGACCACCATTAGTTAAAAAAGTAGCCAAACAAAAAATAGGAATGCCCACTGAAATAGTATATGGAGGAGTTTTTGTTAATGCAATATCTAGAATTACTACTAAATTTGTTGGTGTCGCTCCACCACCAATATCTAGATCTACTTGTAGTACGGTAGGAGTGCCAGATTTTGCTGTTACTGGCAAAGTCAGTCTCAGGTTATAACTATCACCTATTCGTATAGGAGTAATTTTATTTGTTGATGTATTCCATAAGTTGCCAACACCTCGAATTTCTCTAGGCAAGTAATTAAGTTCTGTAGTACTACCAGCACCATTAATACTTAGCTTTGCTGATGTAGAATCAAAAGTTTGGGCAGTAGCATTATCACTATAGTTACCCCAACCAGCAGGCAAGAACATCCATTCCCCAGTATCCCCCCCACGAGCCACATAAATCTGGCCTGTTGTAGCAGCAGCTAATCCTTTAGGTTCATGCCGCTCGCCATCTGGCGCATCCACGTGTTCTATAGCCAAGTTAATCTCCTAATTAAAAGGACAAGGGGAACCGAAGCTCCCCCGTCCAGATGGTAACTTAGTTACCGACTTTTTCTACGATATACTCCACAACCACTCGGGCCTTGCCGGTCAGCAAGTCATCAACTGATGGAGCAACTACCAGCTTACCAGCAGCGGCACCAATACCAGTACCTACCAGAGCACCAGCACCCACAACACCCAAGCCACGAGTACCAATGGCAGTCTGTGTAGCTTGGGCAGCAGCGATGAGGCCATCTGCATCAATAGCAACACCTACCGCACTTTCCAAACCAATCAGCAAGTCTGTAGTAGTAGAGGTAGAAGTGAATGCAGTAAGTACTTCCAAACGAGCAGATACAATCTTGGCGTAAGCAGGAATGCTAACACCTAGAATATCAGTATCGTATGCAGGCAGATCATCATAGTTGAAAGTCCACTCGGCAGTTTTTACACTACCAGTTTCATTACCATAGCGACCGTATTTACCAGTGGTAACACGGGGGCCATAATGTACGGCTACGCCTCGTACAGCAGCAGTTTCAATAGTCATTGTATATCTCCTTAGTAGGCTGATGCAGAAGTGATTAGAACACCCAGCGTATCAACACGCTGCGCACCGAAACCAAATCGTGCTGAAGTTTGATACCGATCTTCCCGCATTTCAGACTCACGCCATCCTTCTACAGAAGGCTGACGACGCCATGCTCGCATAATCGGCTTGCAGTTGTCATCGGCAACACACATAGCAATGCTCAGTACTTCACCAGCAGCACCAGTTACGGCACCCCCATCACGGTCAGTGACGTTGGTAAGATCACCAGTAGTCAGAGCCAGACGGTTAGAAGTATAGATATCAAAGCCGAAGATGTTCTTGATAAACTTATGTTCACGAGAGAAACCTTCAGTCAAGTGACCTTCAAACATTGGGTTGTTAGCAATGCTAGTTACAGCAACCAAACTGTTCAGGGTCATCTCCACGATGGGATCTACGAACATAATACGACCAGCTACAGGCACGTTAGCCTTATCAAAGGCCAGCTTCATGTAAGCAAAGTCCATCAGTTCTACTTGCTTGGAGGCACCACCACCATAGAAACGGTGAGCAAAGCCATTCACAAGGTTCTGTGAGTTTGCAGTTTGTGCGTTAGCACAAGCAATCAGGAACTTAGTCTCAATGTTCTCTTGAATAGCACGAGTAGATTCCATAGCTGATGCAGCAGAAAGCTGATCAATCTGTGAACCATCTTCACGCAACTCATCAGATACTGACCAAGCATCACCGATATAATCAGTGATAGTCAGAGTAACTGTACCAGAGTCAATAGGATTGAAAGTCATTGCCACACCTTCCTGTACATCCTGAATGGTACGAGTACCAACAGTCTTGATGTTCAGAGTGGTGCCAGTACCGAAGTCAGACACATCTCGTGTCAAACCATCGGGGAGCATACCGTCGTGCAGGTTTTCCAGAATAAACTGGGAGTACTGTTCCGCTTCAATGAAAGCAGTACTATTGCTAGTATTTTGACCAGCCATGTTTGTATCCTCTATTAATTAGTTGGTTTAGCATTTCGCCAAGCAGTCACCATCTCTTTAGTGGTAGCGCCATAGCGCACCTTAGCAGATGGTTGAACTTGACCATTGTTATTCATTGCCTCTGTATTAAAACTACTAGTAGTCTTAGCAGGAATATTAAACCCCTTGCCTTGAACCCCTACCAGTTTAAGTACAGCGGCTGGTGCCGTTGCTGCAAGATTATTAATCTGTTCCATAGTCAAGCCTGCCTCTTTAGCAGTTGTATAGAACATTGCTTCAGCCTTGTCACCGTAGACTTCAGCTACTTTGCTCACAACCGATTTAAGATTGCTTGCTTGTAACTCAGCCATTTGTCGAGCAGTTAGTCTACTATCTACTAACCGTTCTAGTTGTGCTAGATCAACAGCATTACCAGAGGGTTGTTCTGGTTGTTCCTGCGTCCTGCTTTCTAGACGTTGAAGTACTTCTTCTGCTGATTGCCTCTTAGCAACTTCCCCTCGCAACTCTTCCATCTCAGCTTCTAGCCTAGAAATGTGGTCATTAGCATGTGGTAAGCTCTTCAAAGCAGACATTACATCCGCATACTTCTGTCGTCCATCTGCACTCTTAATAGTTGCCAGCAGGTCTGCATAGGCATCTACAGTTTGTACAGGTTCCTGAGCTTGTGCTGTCTCAGTAGCAGCAGGGGTCTGGGTAGACTCCGATTTAAAAATACTTGACTGGTCAGTCATGGGATTAACTCTAATAGTTTAATTAATGTTCTCTTGCTACCTATCTGGTCTGCTTGGAAAAACTCCCATGCTCCCATTTGGTAGTTGTCTTTACTCATTATAGCTTTATCTACAGTTCTAATGTCTTCCTCAAGAATGTTCTTAAGAACAGAAAGTACGTCTGCACAATTAGTGAGTCGTTCTTCCAGTTTGACTTTATCACTGTCCTTTAGGTGCTTAGTCCAACGAACTGAAATAGCCCTAGACACTACTGGATCACCTCCTGAGGTTGTTCGGGGGGAAGCCCCGGTTCAACTGGTATTTGTTGTTCCACTTGCATCTGCTCTTGCAAATTATTTATAAGTTGTTGCGACTCTGCTTGTTCAAAGATAGCAACGTTCTCACGAATAACTGCATACTTCTCCCAACCAAACAGTTCTTCAACTGCCTTAGCTAAGTTCTTAGTTGATACATGAGGGGCAATCATCTGCCCTACCGGGCCTCCGAATACACCAGCTAAGTTCTGTACCAACTGTGCTTGTGCAGCAAAGTGGTTAGCCCCTACAGGGCGCAACCTACCACTAGCTTTAATATCTTCTTTAGTGACGGAGAGGAAGTCTACCATACCTAACTCATCATCCATGATACGTACTACATCAGCACCTATTAAGTTCCTACGACCAATCTCCAACATAATGTTAAGGATAGGTTCAATAAACTCTTTTTCAAACTTACCAATCTTATCTTGGAAGATTCTACCAGCAGCATTTTGCAACTGCTGTACTTCAAAGGCTGTCTTCTCTCCCGGAGTACGAATACCCATAGCTTCTCTAGGACTACCTGACATTTCATCCATCAAGCTCATGAGGTAGGCGATTTCATTGTTAACTTGAAAAGCTGCTACATTAGGAGATAACAACTCTACCCTACCATCACCATCAGAGATGTGGATCTCTGCATCTGGCCCCCAAGTGAATGCTTCTACATCCCCAGTAATTACTTTAGGTGGATGAATGGTTAAGTCTAGTGCATCTGCCTTAAGGTTCTCAAGGTGGTCTATACGGTACTGCATACCAACCAAGTTCTCTAATGGCCCCATAGCGTACAAGTTGTCTGGACGTTCTCTCCAACCTACATGCCCCCTAGCTCCATGACCTAACCAAGAAGGGTTTTGTATTTTACGAGCTACATACTTACGATCAACAATAGTAATTAAATGATTCTTGTAAAAGGTTTTACTAGCTGCATCATAGATGTCACCTTCAAACTCAAGTATCTCTACGTAGCCGGAAGCATAATATTCTCTCATGCTACCAAACCCATCAAGCAAGTAGCCCTCTGCTTTATCCAAATCTCCATCACGAAACTCATGAATAGAAGTACGAACATCTTTTATCTTTTGGATAATCCCTTCATCATAAGCAAGGTCAGGACGTTCTTGAAGTTCTTGCTCTAATTCCCCAATGGACTTTACGTACCGTACAATCTTAGGACTCTGTTGAAAGCTCATTGCAGTGGGGTTAAATACAATATCAAATGGAGAAGTACGAATTAGCTTAGGGCCAACATACCCCTTAATAGTTTCCCCTGTAATAGTATCTGTAGTCTCTTCATTAACAAAGATCACTTCACCAAATACATTACCATAGTCAATAAAGTCATAAAGCAACCTAGCTATAGTCAACTCAAAACCAGAAGCCTTAACCTTATTCTTCATGTAGGCTTCTATGCCTTCTCTCTTTGTCCTGATGTTGTCGTCTTGGTTATCACCTTCCCACTTCATCCAATCAGGATTAGAAAATAAAGCAGCCATGTAGTTAGCATGGAGATTGTCACGTATCTGTGCCAGCTTGGGAGTTGTAGTAGAGTTCTTCCAAGGAAGTGTACGGTTAGATGTCGTAGATGTATCTGTCGCAAATACATAGTTACGAAGTTCTTTCCATTCCTCTTCTTTAACATCTCGTTGTATCTTCCATTGGCTATACTTAGATACTATATCAGCAGCCAATATCTCAGGAGTCAGGATGTCTCTTAGCTCTTGTACTTTACTCATTAGCGGTAAGATACACCGCCGAAGCGGCTATGACTAATTACATTGTTGTGTGCTGTCTTCATATAACCCATTCTCTTTGGTGGAATTGAAATCTCTATGGCAGATGTTAGGGCATCTTTAATGTCATCATGCGGTGGATGAGATGCAACCAACTCTTCTTCAAGAGTCTGGCAATGTCCACCACGATAATGCCACATAGCCATATTATCATAACGAGGTTCAAGCACAGCAGCGATACGCTCCTCTTTAGTTCCTTCATGGCGGCTAGGACGATGCTCCTCTACTGATAATGCAAGACCAAACTGTTTAATCTGTTCCCGTAACTCTCTTACAATAGCTTGTTGTGCTACTGTTACTTCTGCTCTAATCTTTCTAAAGCCCCACTTGACATTGGCTTGCATAATCTTTTCAAAGTAGTCTTTAATTCTATCAGTCTTGAATCGTTCTACATCTACTACATAGATGTTACCTTCGAAGTCTAACCCTACTACCACAATGGCAGTAAAGTCTGCCAGCTTCTTAAGACTGAATGCAAAGTCGATAGCAGCAAACAGATTTAACTTTCTATCTTTGTAGTACCATGCACCCTCATTCTGTATAAGGTGCTTACGATCATAGTATTGAAACTTGTTGGCAGATATCCCAGACCCTGTAGGGTCATTGGGGTTATTGTAGTACTGTGCATAAAATTGTGTCTTATCCAAGTACTGCCCACGCTTCTTAGCAAGGATAGCAACATCAAACCCAAACCACTTACCATCTGCTCTCCGCATCTTAGGCCAAAGGAACTGTCCCCTACCATCACCCTGATCTTCTACTACTCTTTCAAAGAGTTCATAAATGTTATCACTGCCAAGCAACTCTCCATCATCATCATAGGTATCCTCTTGCATCTCTTGGAGATCATTGTACAAATCCCTTGGATGATACCTAGTACCCACTACCCACTCCTGTGCTCCGGGGTTCTCAATAGACGAAAGCAAACTGTATTGAGTCCGTACCTTATTACGTCCGTCTTCTGTGTAGGCGTTCTCTTGTACGATCACATCATCAAGTACTGCTATGTCACAGTGTAAGCCTGTGATACTTGTAGTCAATCCAGCAGTAAAGACAGTAGGATCACGAACACCCTCTAACTTCCTCTTAGGGTGATCTACTGATATCTCCCCCGCTGTCCACTTCTCTCTACGACCCTCTTGGGGGTTCACCATCTCAGGCCAGTACCTAGTGTAAACTGAGCATGTTAAAACGTCCTGTATGGCCTTCAGTTGCTTCTCAGCGAGGTTTGCTGTGGAGCTTATGTATAGGATAGTAACCTCTGGATTCTTAGTAATCCACCATGCTACCCTATACGCAATCATGTTACTCTTCTGATGTCCCCTTGGGAGTAGGGTCAGTTGATGTGTCTTAGCATCTGACCTATTCCACCACTCCACTAATTCAGAATGAATATTCCCCAGTAATCTTTGGGGGGCTACTAATTTAATGAATGTGATTAAATCTGCTTCAGCAGCTTCTCTAATCTCATCTTTAGTTACTTTAGCCATTACGCCCAGTACTGCTCTAGCATATCTTGCAACCCACCAGTGTATCCCATATCAACCAAGTACTGATATTCCATATCAGCTACTGATCCAGTGTATCCAAGTGCTAATAGGGTAGACTTCTTAACATCTATTAAACTCCCTGTAGGTGTGGGGATAGTACCAGCAAGTTGTTCTAGACTAATTGCAGTCACTAAAGGACTAGTATTGTCTACAGGAGAATTTAGTACATTCCCCTCTACATATTCATTCTCTAAATGTGTGCGGAGTAAAGTAACTTGTGCATCTGTTAAGGCAGAATCAAACAATAGGAATCTACCCATTGAGCCTGTTAGGTAGTTGCCTGTGCCTGCTACGTTAGTGAAAAACGTGCCGAAGTTGTAAGCCTCTGCGCCTGCATT
>Ga0196901_1000325_pt1 | contig 25564 bp, 39 predicted proteins | sample CB_VirMetaG_FD_169099 | JGI IMG/M metagenome (GOLD analysis project Ga0196901, IMG submission 169099) | Freshwater to marine saline gradient viral communities from Chesapeake Bay - CB_1504_1 Viral MetaG (v3) (version 3) | ecosystem: Environmental > Aquatic > Marine > Coastal | place: USA... | reverse complement strand
TTCAATCCTTACTGCGGTAGGTTTAGCATCGGGGTATGCGAATGCGGTAAGTGTAGAAACAAAACCCCTAACAGAGATGAATTAATAAGAACACTAAATATTAACACTTTAAATTAAATCAAATGGATGCAAATCAAATCAATGACATTGAGGTAAATGACTTCGATGTAGTAAGCAGAGACTTCGATGCGGTAATTAAACAACTTGACATCGAGAGCGCAAAGCAATTGCTAAAAGACAACGGCTACTTCGTTGACAACCTTTGGCAAACCGAAGATGTAACAATGAATCACGAATGCACAGAAGAAGAGGCACAGACTATTCTTTACAGAGCATTAACCAACGAGGCTACCTACCAACAAATTTGGATGGCTATCAGTTACGAAGCAGAAAGTATGAACCTAAAACGTAGAGACTAATGTGTGTAAATGCTAAACCAATTACAGAAAGAATAACTATTACACCCGTTCAAAATGGGTTTTTAGTTTATATCAACGACTACAATGCTGCGGGTACAGCGAGACCCGTGCCATTCGTTTTTGAAACAATGGATAACCTATTAGAATTTGTAAGAACTAAATTTGAAGAAGATGGAAATCGTAATTAAGAAAACACTTCCGAGAGAAGTATTAGAGAATGTATTTGTTACCGCCTTAGAGGGCGGTAGCAACTATTGGTATTACTTAGACAGAAAGACCGTAAAGATTATCAGAAGTGCAGTTCCCGCCAATGAAGACGCTTGTCTGAGCACAGCTATACTTACAGCAGTACTTGACCACAACATTGAGGTTCCGGTACACGATATTGAGAACGAAGATGAAATCCTTGGGTACATCAGCAACAAAACTATTCAAGATAGAATACAAGAACTATCATCTTCTGAAAGTTCTGCTTGGGCACTTAACATAGAAATGGACTATGGTGGAGACGCAGATAGTAGTGATGTAGTGTTCCAATGGATAGTAATGGGAGAAGTAGTATTCGGATGAAAGATGGGAAGTTTAAAAAAGGAAACGTTCCTTGGAACTTCGGTAAAAAAGGCATACATTTAAGTCCTGATACAGAGTTTAAGAAGGGAGAAATGGTTGGTAAAGACCATTATAGTTGGAAAGGTGGGGAGCAATTTAATAAGAACGATTGCGCCTACCTTTACTCAGGAGCAAACCAAAGAGTAAGGCGACCAAAGAAACTATACGAAGATGCTCACGGAGTTATACCTAAAGGTTGGGTAATATATCATTTAGATAGAGATAAGGATAATGACGACTTAGATAATCTAATCGCAATCCCAAGAGCAGTTTTGCTAAAGATTAATAACAATCGAATAGGAGATTACGAAATTAAAAAAGCAATAGAAGATTATGAAACAAACAGCAGTAGAATTTATAGAAAGTAAATTATTTGGAGATGAAATATTTAGTTTATCGGAAGTGTTTAACCAAGCAAAAGAAATGGAAAAGCAACAGAAATTGAAGCACAATGAAATGTTAAAGATGTTGAAAATAATTTCAAATGGATTTGACGATTCTAAAAAGTATTTAATCATTAAAAAAGTTAAAGAACTAATCAAAGAAATAACAGAAATTTAAAAACAAATAAGATTATGTGGAGAAAAATAAAGATTTGGTGGAATAGAGAATGGTTTGATTGGAATCATTATGAATATGTTGATACTCGTAGTTGCGGTGGTAGACTATTAGAAAAACATCAGGTATTAAAAAGAATTTCTAATGATGGATTAATAGAATATAAACAAATAAAAATATATTAAAAATAAGATTATGAAAATAAAAAAACAAGAACCTAAACAAGAAAATGATTACACAGCATTGTTAAAACCAATAGGAACTAAACAATCAGCAATAGAATGGTATTTTAAACAAATGCAATCAAAAGAAAAGTTTACCCAAGAGGAGTTTGATAGCATATATAAACAAGCTAAAGAAATGGAAAAGCAACAGATTATTGATGCAAGAGTTGAAGCTCCATTATTGAATACAGAATCTAAATATGATTATGTAATTGAACCAGAACAATACTACAACCAAAAATTTAATAAATAAGATTATGATAAAAGATTTTATAAGATTTGTAATTTTTCATCAATGGAATAAAATAGATGAATCACACGTTAGATTTGCTGAATTAAGTGAGTTTAAACCAAAGGGATTGCATTTAAGACTTTACAATTATATTAAAAAAATTAACAACATTTAAAATAAATAAGATGAAACAAACAGCAGTAGAATTTATAGAAAGTAAATTATTTGGAGATGAAATATTTAGTTTATCGGAAGTGTTTAACCAAGCCAAAGAAATGGAAAAAGAAGAATTAAACAAAGCTTGGAAAGCAGCCGAGCAGAATATGCGTTCGCAGTTCAGTAGTTCAGTATATAAGAATGTAACATTTGATGAATATTATGAAAGAAGATGAGGTACCATATTATAAGTGGTGTTATGGAAAGTTTTTTTTAGTAGGGTATGAACTTTGGTGCTAAATGGCAACAAGAAAGAAGTTATAGTGAGGAAGATTTGAAAAAAGCATATTGTAATGGTGCTAATTTAGATTACAATATTATGATTTCTACAAAAGAAGGGAATGAAATATTAGATAAATGGTTTGAACAACTTAAAAAGAAATAAGATTATGAATGAAGAGTTTACACCTTACGAAATCGCATTAGCTTTAAAAGAATTAGGATTTGATGAAACTTGTTTCACAACCTTTAATGATAAGGGCGTGCTTTTTGATGTTTTTGATATATTTGAAGATATATTATATGAAGATATGACAGAAATTGAAGACTGTTACCAAAGAAATAGTGAACTTGCTTCTGCATATGTAACTGCACCACTATACCAACAAGCGTTTAGATGGTTTAGAGAGAAGTATGGATTTTTAGGTGTACCAAACTGGTATTCAGGTGGATTTTATTGTTATACAATAAAAGATGTTACTGATAAAGTAGCACCTGAATTATTTACCGAATTTTTAACCTATGAAGAAGCAGAACTTGAATGTTTGGTCAAGTTAATAGAAATAGTAAAGCAAATAAGATGAAGTGCCATATTATAAGTGGTGTTATGGAAAGTTTTTTTTAGTAGGGTATGTAACAAAAGATAAAAAGTAAATTATGAAAGATTATTTTGAATTAGAAGTTTGTATAGAGCAATGGGCAGAAGATAAGGGTATCTTATCTAAAGCCACGCCTATGAAACAAGCAATGAAGACTCAGGAAGAGTTGACAGAATTGTGTAACGCTATCCTTGACAACGACAAGGAAGAGATTAAAGATGCTATTGGAGATATTGTGGTAACACTTATCATCCAAGCGAAGATGCAAGGTATGACCATTGAAGAATGTTTGAACGCTGCATACGATGTAATAAGTAAGAGGACCGGCAAGATGGTCAATGGACAATTTGTAAAAGATAAATAGTTATGACAGACAAAATAGTAGAATCAGTAGTAGGTAAGTACCAACAACGTTCAGAAGTTGGTCAGAAAAAGTATGGAGTTACATTAGAACGTGATGATTTAAACTTCAATCAATGGTTAACCCATTTACAAGAAGAGTTAATGGATGCCACACTATACGTGGAGAAGTTAAAGTCAGAGTTAAAAGATAGTCCGGCTTTTCCTGAAGGACATATCATCACGAAAGAATCGTGGGATAACGCAGACAAGGTAACACTAAACGGATTCGTTTATGTTAAATTTACAGACTTAAATTTTTATAAATGAGATATAAAATTTATGCAGCAATAGTTTGGATGGTTGTAATATCAGTCATCTATTTATCAGTATTAATATTAACAAGAAGATTTTAAAATGGGAACAATTCAAAAACATTACGACTCAGAATTGGCTAAAGAAAATCCAAGCCAATTATTATTAGACCATCTTTCAAAAGTGTTAGATAGAAAAACATTAACTCTAAAAGAATGGAAGTTATCAGGTAAGTTTATATACAAGGAAGAATTTCTTAAAGATAATCCTACCGTGGCATTACTTGCTTCTTGTATCGAAGTAATACAATACATTGGTGGCGAGTATATTCAAGTAACAAGTCTAAGTTCAGGAACATATAGATATACCTCAAAAATAAAAAGCAACGTACTTGATGATGTTGAAGATGTTATATGGAAACAAATATCGGAGAAACTTTGGTGTAGTGAGTGTTAATAAAAAAGTAAATAAATTGTAAAAGTTATGATAATTATTTGTAACTTTGCTTTTTAATTAAATCAAATCAAATGAAAGAAGATGTATTCAATCAGTATGTTGATAAAGTAATGGAATTGTTCAACATAAAGCGACAAGTTCTGTTCTCAAAATCAAAAGAAAGACACGTAGTAGATGCAAGGCAGATGTTATATTACCTATGTCATAATAGGCAAATGCAATTCGTAACAATCAAGAAATTTATGGTGGATAACGGAACTTCTGTACACCATAACTCAATCGTTAACGGAATAAATAACGTTAAGGCTAAACTTGAAGAGGACAGAGATTACCAAACTATCATCAAAGAATTAGAGAAAGCAGTTTTTATATAATTAATTAAATCAAATCAAATGGAATCAAAACAAACGACATTCGAGAAATTGTCAGCTATCAATGTGAACGCAAAGGTAGAAAAGAAAAGCAACCTTACATACCTTTCGTGGGCGTGGGCGTGGAGCGAAACTAAGAAGGCTTGTCCTGATGCTACCTACAAAATTGGAGTAGTAGATTACGATGAGGTACTTGGGTTTATGTGCCACACCGAGGTAAAAATCGAAGGAGAGACATTAGAGATGTGGTTGCCGGTTATGGATGGCGCCAATAAATCAATGCGAAAAACACCGTATAATTATACTACAAGATACGGAGAGAAAACTGTTGAGGCAGCTACATCATTCGACATCAACAAAACTATTATGAGATGTTTGGTTAAGAACCTTGCTATGTTCGGGATGGGTATCTATATCTATGCAGGAGAGGACTTGCCTGATACACCTACTGAGCATACACCTGTTGCTGAGTCATCATCAATCAATCTTAAGAAAGAAACTACTGAAGAACTTCCTGACCTTAAGAAAGGTACAGAGAATTGGGATAAAGTAGTTGGTTATGTTACCACTAACAAAGAATTGGGTATGGAGAAAATTGGTAAGCAATTGACTCGTAAATACAAAATCAGTCCGGCACTTAAGAAAGAAATCGCAAAACTAATAACAGAATAATATGGCAGTAGTAAACAAAGACGTACTTGAATTATTAAAAGATGATAATCAGTACTACTCAGGAATTGGAAAGAAGTTCTTATCTAACTCAGACATCGGAACCTTGTTAGAGAACCCAAAAGAGTTTGGTAAACCACGTGAAGACAATAAGGCATTTGCAGAAGGAAGATACTTCCATCAATCAATTCTTGAGCCTGAGAAAGTTAAGGATGTCAAATTTGTAGATGTGAGTACGCGTACTACCAAAGAGTACAAAGAGTTCTGTTTAGCAAACAATTTACCCTTCTGTTTACTTAAGAAGGAAATTGATGAAGTAAAAGGTCTTGTAAAGATTATCAATAGTAATATTGTTTTCTATGAAGAAATTTACAAAGAAGGAAATCAGTTCGAGGTTCCTGCTGTTGGAGAAATTCAAGGTATGATGTGGAAAGGTAAGGCAGACATTGTAACAGAAGATTGCGTTATTGACTTGAAGACCACGAGTGATGTTCAGAAGTTCAAATGGAACGCTAAGAAGTACAACTATGATTCTCAATGTTATATATACCAAACCCTTTTTGGTAAACCTTTAGTGTTCTATGTAATTGATAAGGTAACAGGTATTCTTGCAGTATTCAAACCAACTCAAGAATTTGTAGATGGAGGAGAGCATAAGGTTGCAAGAGCTATTGATATGTATCAGAGATACTTCTCTGAGAATTCATCAGATGACATCGACAATTATTTCATTGACGAATTTTTATACTAACAATAAATCGGGTAACAGCCTCAGCCTTAGGGGGTTGTGCTCGATTCAAATAGACTAAGGCGAACTAAAAAAAACATTTACAATGGCAGACCAAGTAGAAAAGATTTTCGCAGATGGTTTCTTATTTAAAAGAAACGAAAAAGCGCCTGACTTCGTAGTAGGAAGAATTAGTATTAAAGTTGAAGAGGCTATCGCCTTTATGAAGCAACACCAAAAGAACGGTTGGGTTAACCTTGGAGTTAAGACAGCTCGTAGTGGTAACTATTACATTGACCTTGATACTTTCGAGGCAAAGACTCAAGATAGTGCAGTTGATAAGTATGAAGCCAAAAGTAATACTCCAAAATTAAATGGAGATATGGCTAATCAATTCAATGAAGCTCAACAGGCTCAAGAAGATGAAGATGACCAAGATTTACCTTTTTAAAAAGGTAGGGTAATATTTTTTTATTACCATTTTAAACACTACCTTTGTTGTGAACTTTAAAAAATAATTATGACAACGAAGGTATGTTTTAAATGCAATGAAGAAAAATTAACATCTGAATTTTACGCTCATAAGCAAATGGCAGATGGATATTTAGGTAAATGTAAGACTTGTGCAAAAAAAGATTCTTCAATAAAGCATCTTGAAAAAGTTTCAACACCCGAAGGACTTGAAAAAGAAAGAGAAAGGTGTAGAGATAAATATCATAGATTAGAATATAAAGAAAAACACAAGCCTTCTTACGGGGATAAAAAAAGAATAATTAAAAAATATTTATTAAAATATCCTGAAAAACTTATGGTTAAAAATTTAACAAGCAAATTAAAACCAATTGAAAAGGGAAATCATTTACATCATTGGAATTATAATATTAATTACGCTAAAGATACCATAGAGTTATTACCTGAAGACCACTCAAAAATACATAGATTTATGAAGTATGACAAATTAACATTTATGTATAAAGATATAAACGACGTTTTATTAGATACTAAAGAAAAACATATTTCTTTTATTAATAAAATATTAAATATTTAAAACACTAATTACTAAGTAGTTAAAAGGGGAATATAAAACTTCCCCTTTTTTTACCAATAGACCATACCAATTATGACAATAAATTTTCCCTACTACTACTATAGAGAATATATATATATTATTTTTTTTTATTTTAGTTTATTAAGAAAATAATTAACATAAAAGACAGTAGTATTGATAATCAATAAGTTATAAATTTAAAAACGACATTAAAACGACATAAAAACGACAGATAATGACACATAATGTAACAATCTTCCAAAACATACGTGATACAGACACTCCGTTCTTCAGAGATGTCAATGTTATCCTTGAGAGAATTAAGGATGGAGCCGGTGCTACCAAAGACATCGTTAAGCGTATCAGACAAGAGAAGAATAAATCAGAACGTAATGAGATTAAGAAGTTACTACCGGCTATTTGCTTTAGTGGTACTTTCAAAAAAAGATTAGATACCGCACTTGACCAACATTCAGGACTTGTTTGCTTGGACTTTGATGGCTATCTAAAACAAAAAGAATTATTACAAGACAAAGAGACTATATCTAAAAACAAATATGTGTTCTCAGTCTTTATTTCTCCTTCAGGAAATGGATTAAAAGTATTGATTAAGATTCCTGCCGATGCAGATAACCACACTAACTACTTCAATAGCTTAGAAAGACACTTTAACAGCCCTTATTTTGATAAAACGAGTAAGAACCTCAGTCGAGTGTGTTATGAGTCTTATGACCCCTTAATTCACGTCAATCAAAATTCTTCTATTTGGGATGTTATCGAAGAGCCTGAGTACACAGAAGTAAATAGAGTTAGAGACCAAGCTACAATACCAATCTCTGATGAGAATAAGATTGTAGAGATATTGGTTAAGTGGTGGGAAAAGAAATACCCAATGCAAGAAGGTCAAAGAAACCATAACGCTTACATACTTGCTATGGCGTTCAATGATTTCGGTATTAATAAAAGTCTTGCAGGATATATACTAAATCAGTTTGCTACTTCTGACTTCTCAATAGGAGAGATAGCTACTACAATTGATTCAGCATACAAGCATACGGCTAACTTTGGAACTAAGTACTATGAAGATGAAGAACGTATCAATCAGATTCGCGCAAAGCTAAGAAGAGGAGTATCAAAAAAGGAGATTCGCTACCAACTACAAGATTCCAATTTGGATAGCGATACTATTGACGCGGTTTTAAATAAAGTCGAGGATGAAAATTCCAAGATGACATTTTGGACCAAGAACGATAAAGGAGTCATCAAGATTGAACATATCTTATTCAAAACTTTCTTAGAAGATTCAGGGTTCTATAAGTTCTGTCCTGAAGGCAGTCGTAACTATGTGTTCGTAAAGGTTACTAACAACCTAATCGACCATACTTCAGAAAAAGAGATTAAAGACTTTGTACTTACTCACTTATTAGAGTTAGATGACTACAGCGTTTACAATTACTTCGCAGACAATACGAGATTCTTTAGAGATGATTTCCTTTCAATGATTTCAACAATTGAGATATACTTTATAGCTGATAAGAAAGACTCAGCATATTTGTATTATAAAAATTGCGCTGTAAAGATTATGAAAGACAGCATACTTACTATAGACTATTTAGATTTAGGTGGGTACGTTTGGAATGACCACGTAATTGATAGAAACTTTAATATTTGTGAGGTTACGGGAGACTGTGATTTTAAAAAATTTATTGGTAATATCAATGGTGGAGATGAGAATAGGGTTAAAACTATGGAGAGTACTATTGGATTCTTAATGCACGGATACAAGAACTTATCTTTCTGTCCGGCAGTAATACTAAATGATGAGGTTATAAGTGATAACCCTGAAGGAGGAACCGGAAAGGGATTGGTTATGAACGCGCTTAGTAATATGAAGAAACTCGTAGTGATTGATGGTAAGTCATTCAACTTCGAGAAGTCATTCCCTTATCAGTTGGTATCGGCAGATACACAGATACTTTGCTTTGATGATGTCAAGAAACATTTTGACTTTGAGAGATTGTTTAGTGTAATTACAGAAGGTCTTACTCTTGAAAAGAAAAACAAAGATGCTATCAAAATTCCTTTTAGTAAATCTCCTAAGGTTGCGTTGACAACCAACTATGCTATCAAGGGTGCAGGAAATTCATTTGCTCGTAGAAAATGGGAGCTTGAACTACATCAGTATTATACAATGAGTTTCACACCGAGAGATGATTTTGGAAAGATGATGTTTGGAGATTGGAATGATGATGATTGGTGTGAGTTTGACAACTATATGATTGGTTGCTTGAGATTCTATTTAACAAATGGATTGGTTAAGTCTAAGTTCGTAAACTTAAAGATTAGACAGTTATCAGCAGAGACTTGCCACGAGTTTATAGAATGGGTTGGATTGGTAGATTCTAATGACAGAAGTACTATAATACCAACCAATGTAAGACTGTACAAAAACGAGTTGTATAACAATTTTGTTGATGAATATCCCGACTATGGAGCAAGAGGTAAGATGACAATCAGTAGAACTAAATTCTACAAATGGTTAGTCTCTTACGCTATCTACAAAGAGGGTATTATGCCTGAGGAAGATAGAGACCACATCGGTAGATGGATAATCATTAAGAAGAGAGCAGATAACGATACACAAATCCAATTGAATTAATATGAAAAAACAAATATTTAATATTATTTTAGTAATAATGTATTTTACATTAGTAATATCAATCTTAACATACACGTTATGACACCAAAAGACAAAGCAAAAGAGTTAGTAGATAAAATGGCATTGGATTGGAGTTGTAATGAATGTTACAATGATTGGGCTAAAGAATGTGCATTAATAGCAGTTGATGAAATAATTAACTTAGACTATTTTAGTGAAGAAGGTAGAGAGTATTGGGAAGAAGTTAAACAAGAAATTGAGAAATTATGACACCAAAACAAGAAAAAATAGCAGTAGAAATAGTTGCTTGGATATGTACAGCAATACTTATTGCATCGGTAGTTTTTTTAATATATATATGGTAGATGTACTCGAAAGGAACGTAGGTTTCAACAACGAAGAAATGTGGAAGCAATGCGAGTTATTAAAAAGCGTTGTGTTTCAAACCATAGAGACTAAATCAGGTAGGGGTAAAAATGTTAGAATAATACAGACATTCAAACACAATACCCCTGCCGAAGTTAGAGATAGAATAGCAAACAGCTGTGAGCATTACAAGAAACTTTACGAGAAAGATATGGAAAGAAATAATCAAATCAAATTTAGAGATTACCAATACGACATCATCAGAAAAGGTTCAGAGATAGTTACTAAGTACGGCTTTGTTTATCTTGCTATGGAAGTTCGTACAGGTAAAACATTGACAAGCCTTGGGATAGCGGAAAAATTAAATGTTCAAAATGTACTTTTTATAACAAAGAAAAAAGCTATTAGTAGTATTCAAAAGGATTACGAGATGCTTAACCCTCCGTACCAATTAGAAGTTACTAATTACGAAAATTTACATAATGTAGACGGCATATTGTGGGACTTAATAATATGTGACGAGGCTCATTCTATGGGTGCATTTGCTAAACCAAGTAAGAGAGCAGTACAGGTAAAAGACTTAATAGATAAGACATTCGCTAAGGTTATTCTTCTATCAGGTACACCTACTCCTGAATCCTACTCACAGATGTATCATCAGGTTTATGGAATACCTAAAAATCCTTTCAGAGAATTTAAAAATTTCTACAGATTTTGTGATAACTTTGTAAAAGTTAAAACTAAAATGATTAATAGTTTAGTAATTAAAGATTACTCAGATGGCTTACCTACCATAGTAGAAGCAATGGCTCCGTTCACAATAAACTATACTCAAGCAGAGGCAGGATTTGTATCTAAGACTACTGAAGAGATATTCGAGGTTGAGCTTAAAGAATCAACCTACAAGTTGATTAAAAATTTACAGAGAGATTTAGTAATTACAGGTAAGGCAGAGGTTATATTAGGAGATACTCCTGTAAAGTTGATGAGTAAGATACATCAGTTGTACTCAGGAACAGTTAAATTTGAGAGTGGAAAGTCAATGGTTATAGACACTACCAAGGCTGAGTTTATTCAAGAACAATTTATGGGTTGTCAGATTGGTATCTTCTATAAGTTTAAAGAAGAATTAGTAGCTTTGCAACAGATATTTGGAGATGAGCTTACAACTGATTTAGATGAGTTTAATAACAGCTATAAAAATATAGCCTTGCAGATTGTATCAGGTAGAGAAGGTATTAGTTTAAAGAAAGCTGACTATCTCGTGTATTATAACATAGACTTTAGCGCGACAAGTTATTGGCAGAGCAAGGATAGAATGACGACCAAAGAAAGATTAGAGAATCAAGTCTTTTGGATATTTGCCAAGGGAGGAATAGAACACGAGATTTATAAAGCAGTAACAAAGAAAAAAGATTATACATTAGCTCACTTTAAAAAAGATTTTTACTTATGAATATATTAGAATATAACGATAGTAATTATAGAGAAAAACAAGAGCAAGAAGAAAAAGAAAAGTTTGCTATTGCCTTTCATAGATGGATGAGGAAAAACGATACTATTGATAATGCTGATAAGTATTTTCACTTTACAGACAAAGATATGTTAAATGAATTTAAAAAAGAAAAAGGATTATGACAGATTGGTATGATTACCCACCGGAAGAAAAAGAGTGTACTTGTAGATATTGCGGAGAGGACTCAGATGCGGAATTTTGTAACGGAGAGTGTGCTAAAGCATACGAAGCAGATAACTAAATAAACAACAAGATGAAAAACAAAATGGCAGGGGAACACCCATCTTATGACAAATTAAATATGTCAGAAGACAGAAAGAAAAAGAAGTTAGCATACGATACAAAGTATCAGGCTACCGAGAAACGCAAGAACTATAGAGTAAAGCTCAATAAAGCCAATAGAGACGCAGGAACTTATGGAAATGGAGATAATCTCGATATGAGTCATACCAAAGCCGGAAGTATGGTTCCTGAAAACAAAATGTCTAATAGAGCAAGAAATGGTCAGAACGGTAAATCAACTAAGAAATGATAAAGTGTTTATGCATAAATGACAGCAATAAACCGACTCAAATACCAAATGAGAAATGGTTACAAAAAGGTACAGAATATACTTTGTTATTCAGTATGACTGTACTCCCTCAAAAGCAATTGGCTTTTCAACTCAATGAGATTGACCTTGATGATAGTTGTTCCCCCTACACGTGGTTCCTCGCTAATCGTTTTGCGTTTAGACAAGAGGACCTTGATAAACTTATCGAGTTTATTCAAGAGTGCAATCATATTACTTTTTCAATTAACGAGTTGATGAAGGAGACAAACATATCGGTTTCGTAAAAAACGTAACGTCCTGTGGCTTTGTCGTCGTTGTGGCGATTTAAGACAAAACTTAACAAATAAAAACTAATTTTTAAATTAAAAACTATGAATACAAATAAAGACCAAGTGCCACAATGCGACAAAACCGCTGTTATAGCCAGTGCTTTTTCTGATGCTGAATTAGAAAATATGATTAATTACTGGCTTGACCATTACACTGCAAATGGAGATAGTCATTACAGCGACACAAAAGATTGGAGAATTAGAGAAATATATTGGGATAAAATAGTAAATAGAGTTATTGAAGATGTAAATATTGAAATGACCGATAGTGAAATTGAAAAATTTTGTGATAGGTTAGCGGATTTGTAGCTGGACGGATAATTTATACTAAATATTATGAAAAAGAAATTAACTATTACAAGCATATTTAACGATGTATTTACAAACTATGAGGATCAAGAAAGTAGTGTATCAATGATTGTTGACACAGAAAAAAACTGCACTTGTTATAAGCAAAATAGAAGATGTTTGATACATTTTCCGCCCAATGGCTACGTTTTGACAGATATTGATGAAGAAACAAAAACGTAGTCTTGCTACTAACGTTATGCCGCTTTGCTTAGTGGCGGATAATTCAACACAGATAACAACAAAAATTAACTAATAATTAAATTTAAGAATATTATGGATAAAGAAACACAAATACCGACATTGAGCAAAACGGCTGTTATGGTTAGTGCGGATGGCAAAACAAATAGTAATAAAATAAACCTTGATAAATATTATACGCCAACAGAAACGGCTTTATATTGTATAAATAAAACGTATGAAATCATCGGAGAACATAATATTAGCGAAGTGATAGAACCGAGTGCGGGAAACGGAGCTTTCAGTTTACAGATACCAACAACTTCTTGGGCTTACGATATTGAACCCGAACACGAAAGTATTATAAAACAAGATTTCCTTGAATTAAAAGTTGATTATTTATATGGCAGATTAGTTATTGGTAATCCACCATTCGGAAGTAGAATGAGTTTAGCTCAAAAGTTTTTTAAAAAGAGTATAGAATTAGCGGATTACGTTGCTTTTATATTGCCAATTTCACAGTTAAACAATGTCAATAGTATGTTTGAATTTGATTTAATACATAGCGAAGATTTAGGCGATGTAAAATATAGTGACAGAAGTTTAAACTGTTGTTTCAATATTTACAAAAGACCTAAAAACGGATTAAATAAACGGATTAAAAACAGTTTAGAAAGCGTTAAAATAGTTCGTCAAGATAGCAAGGGTTACGATGAATTTACAGATTATGATTTAAGAATGTGTTATTGGGGCAACGGAAGTGCGGGTAAAATCCTTAAAGAAAATGAAAAATATTCCGCTGAGTACAAAATTAAAATATCAGAGGAATTTAAAAAAGACGTTATAAAAGTGATAGCTAACGCTGATTGGTTTAAAGAGCTTAACTGTATAGCTATGCTGAAAATACAACAATTTCACATAATTAATTTGCTGAGAAAAAATATTCCTAGTATAAACTAAACGCAGCATTAACCATAACGTTTCGCAGCTACACGTCTGTTGCGTACAAACACAAAAACATCTTTCAGTTTAACACGGAACTTTAAGATACAAAACAAATTTTAAATTAATCACAATGTAGCAATAGCGTGTAATTGCTGTTATAACTCGTTTTTTATGAGAACATACAACAAAGAATTAGAAATCATTGCTTCGGATATTTTAGGCCAAAATGCAGATGCCGTTGGAAATGAAAATAAACCGAACTATACCAATAGAGAGTTTATGAATTGCTTGATAATATTTCAAACTGCATTAATGGATAAAATGTACGACAATCAAGAATATGATAAAATGAGTATTGAAGATAGAAGCAATATGGCTACTCGATGCGGATTAGATTTAAGAAAATTAATTCATACTTACACTGGATTAGATACTCATCAAATTGAAAATTTTTTATGAATACAGTATATTTTCAACCAAAAGGAATTAATCAAAAATATTGCGAAGTTGGTATGATTTCAGAAACAGACCCCGAATATATTTGGTATTTAGACGAGCCTTGTAAAATATTAATTTCAGAGGTTAAAATCATAGATAAAGAAAACGTGATTTTTGATAAAAAAAGTCGTTTAATTCGAGTTCGCCAAAATGAGTTATAACGTAAGGTGCTTACCGATGGTGGCGAGTTAATCACGAATCATAACAAAGAATACAAATCATTAAATAAGCCGAGATATTTCGGAAAAATCACAAATCTAGCCACTAGCGGTAAACACGTGTTAACAGCTGGATTTAAATAAAAACAATTATGACAGGAAAATATTTAATTACAACGGATGCGTGGTTTTACGCACCTGATAGCAAACAATACAAAGCTGTATGGGGAGAAATTGAAATAGTAAGCGACTCTATTTTAGGGATTAAAACAAATGTAAGAAGTTCTAATTGGTTTGCTAAAGTAGGTAGCGAAGATAATCACGTAATAATTGCAGGTTGCCAAATTCATTATGCTTGTAGAAGTGAAAATAAACCAAATGTATTATCATCTGAAATAAATACAACTGATGGAGTGGCTAAAGTAGAAGAACGATTACACGCTATTTATATCGCTGAGTAATCTTGCTGTTAACGTTTTCGGGCTTGGCGAAGTGGCTGAACCCGAACTTAAATAGAATTACTAAACTTTAAATTTAAAAACGAATGATTGATAGAATTACTGAACAGCCATTTTGCCAAACCCGTGTTAGTGGCAGTACTTTTGTGAACGCTGATTGTTTTGATGTTTTTCCTTTTATTGAGGATAAATCAATTGATGCTATTATTTGCGATTTGCCTTATGGAAGTACCCAATGCAAGTGGGATGTAATAATACCATTTGATAAAATTTGGGAACAATATAATAGAGTAATAAAACCAAATGGAGCAATAATTTTATTTGGGGCTGAACCTTTTAGTAGTTTACTGAGGGTGTCAAATATTAAACAATTTAAGTATGATTGGATTTGGGACAAAAAGAAAGCACCAAATTTTAGAGGTGTTAAAAGCCAACCGCTTATACCGTATGAAGTTATTAGCGTATTTAATACAAGCACTTACAACCCCCAAATGACAAAAGGTAAGATGCGACAAAAAGGTGGTTATTATTCCGAACACGAACAAGCATTAAGTTCTGGAACAAAGGCAAAAATAAATGATGAATATTACCCAAAAGCAATACTCGAATTTACAAAAGCTGATAACAAGGATAGTAAACTACACCCAACGCAAAAAAGTTTGGATTTAATGGAATACCTTGTGAAAACCTACACAAACGAAGGGGATATGGTTTTAGATAACACAATGGGTTCAGGAACAACAAACTTGGCTTGTATCAAATTAAATCGCAAATCAATAGGAATTGAAAAGGAAAAACAATATTACGATGTTGCTGTTCGTAGGGCTTCGGAGTATTGCCACTAACTGTCGTATTATAGCAGTTTTAAATTTAATTTTTAAGGCAATATAAAATTGCTATAATACTTAGTTATGAAAGAAAGCCAAATACAGTCTAAAAAGATTAAAGAACTAGAAGCTCAGGGATATTACGTTATCAAGTTAATCAAAACCAACAAGAACGGTATCCCTGATATTATTGCTATACCTAAAAACTCAGATGTACTATTCTTTGAAGTTAAAGGACCAACAGGTAAGTTATCTCCTTTACAAGATTGGAGATTAAAAGAACTTACTGAGCACGGAGTAAAAGCAGAGGTATATAAACCACTATAAATTAAATCAAATGCAATCAAGACAAGAAGAAATAAATGAACTTAAAAAAATAGTTAATAATGTTTTTTTAGTTGACTTACAGGCTACTAGCAGAAAAAGAGATATGGTTGATGCTCGTAAAGTTTATTCTAAAATCTTAAGAGATAATGGATATAGCTATGAATTCATAGGAGAGACTATAGGAAAAGACCACGCTACCATAATTCACTATATAAAGAACATAGAATACTTATTAAGTTACGACCGAATACTAATAGACAAATATGTGACTTGTAAAAATGTTTTTATTAAAGAAAAAAAGTGTATTTCAGACCAATTAAAAAAAGATGTAGATGTATATGTAACCTTAATAAGACTGAATAATGAACTTCAAGAGGCTATAGAAAGTAAAAATAAAATTCTAAATGAGTTTGTTGATTTTATTGAACAGTATGAAAAAACAACAGGACACTTGCCAAATATTTACGATTACAGGTTAAATATACTACCATTGTTTCACAAGTAAATAAAAGAATGTATGAACCAAGAGAAAGATAATGAAGACCAAAGAGCTTCCCGAATTGCATATAGAGTAAATGAATATCATTCGCTATTAGATAGTATCTATGAAAGCTTGGTTGACCGTGATTTTAAATTGGTCAAGAAAGAAACTCAATTTTTAATTATGGAGTTAAGATGCATAACAAAATCAACAGAAGAAGATGACTTTTGAAACAGAGCAGGATTTAAAGAGAGAACAAAACGCAATAACTGTGTTCGTAAATACATTTAAAGGTTCGTTTAAAAAATTAGACCCACACGATATTGACTACAAAGTATTTGATAAAGATGGAGTATTGATAGCTTATGCTGAGATTAAAGGAAGAATAAGGACTATACATAACGCATATCCCCTACCGGTAGCCGCAAGAAAAACGGTCAAGTTAGTTGACAAAAGACTTAATCCTGTTATGATATGGGCTTGCGAAGATGGTATAATATATGGAAAGGTTGATAAATTAAAAGGAGAAATCAAGTTTGCACGTGATAACTCCTTTAATGATGATGAACTTATGATTTACTACGATAAACAAAAAGCTCTAAAGTATATCAGATTTGTTTAGTCTTCCCCATACATTATTTTATACATTTTTGGGTCTGATTTCTTAAGTTCTTCTCTGCTTATTCCTCCTCCATCTTTAAGACCTTTATAAATATCATCCATTACAGACTTTCTAATTTCTTTGTATAAAGGAATATATCCAAGATTACCCATTATCTCTAAAGGTAATCTAATAGTACGTTCTTTTTCTTGTCTTTCTTTCGCTTCGTATGTTTTTTTCTCATCAGCACTAAGTGATTTTATACCAAAAGCTAATGTTTTTGCAGTAGGTCCATAAGAACCCATAAAATTAGGAATATTTTCCCAAGTTTCCATTTCTCCTGTTTTTTCATCGACCTTCAAAGAGTTAAAAAGTATATTATCTTTATATGGGTCATACTCTCCTGTTCTAAGACCTTCAAGATATTCTTTTGTAACATACTCTTCAAATCCATAATTTATTGCTGTCTTAGATATGTTGCCAAAATCTCTACCAAGCATTAAAGTAGCAAAAGTAGAGGCTAAAGATTGCGTAACTAATTGGTCCACTGTTTTTTCTTTTTCTTCTTCATCGTCTTCAAATCCAAGTGCCGAACCGATTAATCCTGAAACTCCTGCAGAAACTGACTTTATAAGTAGATTATAAACAGTCATACGAGTTATTACTCCTGCTAAAACAGCAGCGCCTTCTTTCTTGGTCATAGTTCCTTGTCCTACGGCAGCCATTATCCCTGTTTTAGCGGCATTAAACTCATAAACCATAAAGTTAGTCATAAAAGAATTAAAGTTCTTTGTAATAACCGATACTGTATTGTCTCCAACTCTTGTTCTTCCTTTTAAAAGACCTGCAAAATTATTCTTTGTTGCTCCCATCAATTTAGATTTTTTATCGGCAACCTTAGTAGCATTTTCAATAGCAACTTGATTTTCATTCATAAACACCTCGTCATTCTCTGCTATTTTTTTTAGGTCCTCTTTTGTTACTTTTCTATCTAATTGTTTTTCAAGTTCAGTAATGTAGCTACCTAACCAATATGGTCTCATAATTACTTTATCGGGAGAGCTAATTAAAGCATCAGCAGCTAATTCAACAGGATTTTTTATAAACTTCTTTACTGTTAAGTTCCAAATTTGCTGAGCTTTATTTATAATTTTACCTCTAGTCTTGCTAGACTTGGTACCAACAGATTGGTCTAATATACCAAGGTCTAACATTCTTCCTGACATTCCCGATGCGTAAACTCTATTTGTTTGGATACTTTTTGAATTATTCATTATAGCAGGTCCATCTTCTGATAATAAAATCCCCATCTGCTCTGCTCCTTTATAGAATGTAAAAGGGTCAAACACCACAAAACCAAGGTTAGACATTAACTCTACTGCTGATTTACCTAATCCGGCTAAAACAGAACGATACCCTTGTTTACTTATAAAATTAACTATATCCTGAGTTGTTGATGTTTGTACGTAGCTATTGTTAACTAAGTCTGTAACAGCTAATTCAAAAGCAGCTCTTACAGAAATAAAAATTCTTCTTTGCTCTTGTGACATCTTGCCATTTTTCTCTAATTCAACTTCAGCTTCTTTTATAGCTTTTCTAGCAGTTCTAACAGGAGTTGTTAAATTATAATCTAACAACACATATTTTACAGATTTCAAAGCTGTTGAGTATGGGTCGAAATTAATAGCTTTTGCACCGGGTGTTCTCTCCATTAAATTTTTAGCTTTCGTAGATGGTTTTAATGAGTCGTTATACTCATTAGCAAAAGAAACACCTACGTCTAAGTCTTCTTTACTGTTATCTCCTAATACACTTATGTGCGTGTGATTATTTAAAGGAACAATTCTTTTCCCTCTAATTACAGCTCCGGTAAACTCAGCCATCTCTGTCTCAGATTTTTTTATTTCCTGCATTACTTCAATAGATGATTTTTCTGCACTATTAAATGAATTGTACAGTTTATCAATATCAATCTGTCCATCAGGAGCAAAATCTTTTAATATTTTCTCCAATATCTTTACATCGTTCTCATTGTATTGAGACTCTAATTTTTTTATGTGCTTTATAGTTTCCTTTATGTATTCAGCTGCAGGATTTACGCGTTTGTCTCCCGGGTTGCTATCGTTCTCTAATTGAAGTTGATAAGCTCTAATTTTATAGTTAGATTCTTTAAGAGTTAAAGGATTTGAACTAAAAGATTTCAATACTCTATCTTGAGCTTTTTGTAATTTATCTTGAATAGTTTTTAAATCAAATGAGTTTTTAGCATCTCCTTTTGCAACTTTTCCTAGCAAGGCATAATACAACTCTTCTGTTTTGAAATCCCCTAATATTTGGTCTATATTAAACAACGGAGTTCTACTTATCATTTCAAAAACAGTCTCTTTCCCTGTTATTTTTGATTTAATTGTATTATACAATGTATTAACTGCTTGAGATATTGTTTTTAAATTAGCTTTTTTTATAGAATTAGCTATCGTTTTTCCATCAGAAAGACCATCTAATTTCTCTAAAATTAACTCTGCTTGATGTGGCAAATATCCATTGTTGATATTGTCAATAGCTTTAATTAAGTTCTTTAATTCTGCATTACTTAATTGTTTTATAAAAGGAGCACTAAGATATTGAGCTATTCTTTTAGCAACAATTCTTTCGTCTCTAGTTGGTAAATCACTTGAATTAACACTTAATTCTTTTAGTTCTTTTTCAAGTTCTGCTTTCTCCTCTGCTATTTCTTCATCTGTTTTTTTATCTATTTCTACTTGAGGAATAATTTCACTCTTATATTTACTCATTATCTCTGCTTCTTCTTGAGTAATATCTCCTTTTTTAACCATATTCTTAATTGTAGCGGCATAGTCTAATTTACCATCTTCAATTATTTTATTGTCGGAGTAATTAAGTCTAAATGATAATTCATCAGCTACTGACAATTCATTGTCTATCTCATCAAGTATCTCATTAACATCCTTTATTACTTGTGATATTTCATCAAGTTGTAATACGGCTTTTCTTTCAGAAAACATATCCACAAGTTCTATATATCTCTCAAGATTTTTTATTGGAATAAGACTTGGGTTTATTGAGAATAAAGCTTGCAAAGGAGATGCTAAACCATTAGCTATACCAATCTTAGTATTGATATTTTTCTTAGCATTTTTTAATTTCTTTTTGGCTACACTTATTTTATTGTCATAGTCAGCATCAGCAAACACCTTTGCCATATAGTCAACAAAATTAGACACAGAGATTTCATTCAGCATATTTACCTTACCAAATTTTGCTATGATATTTATTGATTGAGTAGGTGTTATTTTACCTCCTTTAGCCAATTCTCTAATCTCTTCAACTAAATCTTTAGCAGCGTCTCTTGATAGCTCTCTTATTCTTCCAATGATTTTTAGTTTTTCTTCTCGTGATATATTTTGAATATCTTTAAGAGCACCTATAACTCTGCCTATTGATACCGCTTTCTTAGGAGCAACACCCATTTTAGCACGAGCCTCACGCTCCATAATTTTCTTTTGAGCATCGTTAGCATCTAAATATACATCAGACTTTCTAACCATCTTGTCTAAATTTGATACAATTTTTTTCTGAGTAACGCCTTTAGATTTTTGACGAGCTATTAACTTGTCGGCTTTAGCCATCAAATCATTATAACCCGTTGGTATTTTTGCTATTTCACTAAGAGCTTTTATCCCTTTTGTGACATCACTTACTTTTAAGTTATTATCAGCAGCCACTTGTTTTATAGCTTCTTGTAAAGTAATACCTGTGTTGACTAATACTTTAAGAGCTTTTACGACCAATTTAGCCGTGGCTATAGCCATAACTCTCGTTACATCATTTAGCTCATTAGGGTTTAAATTTAACGTATCATCGAGGCTATCTAAATACTTAAGTACCCTTTTAAGTTTGGTCTTATCTTTAGTATCTAAATCAAGCAAGGCATCTACTTCAGAAGGAGCTACCTCAGCTTTAACTTCAGTAGGCTTGGCTTTAGATTCTTGTGATATTTTTGTTGCTTCTTTTAAATTATTTTTAAGTTGTATTTTTAAAGCATTAACCTCCTTATTTGTCATCTTATTATCTCTAAATGAAAGAGTTAATGCTTTATTTTTATTCCTATATTGTTCAGTCATGGCATTGTAATCATCCACAATATCTATAGAAGTAATAGGATTGGTTCCAACAATTTTAACTTCAGCCGCCTCAGCTTTAACTTCAGTAGGAGTTACTTTTTCAAATGCTTTCATCTCAGCTAACTTTCCTTGCTCCCTTACAAGGTCAGTCATAGCTTTCTTTTTAGCTGCTTTTGTTTTGGCTTCGTCCAATAAAGACTGAGCACTTTTAACTCTTGATTCTTGAGCCTGAATAGGAAATGCTTCAGTTGCAATATCAAATCCTTCGGGTACAGGTGGTAGTCCTTCTTGTTCTGTAATGATAGTTTCAGAAGGAGTTACTTCAGTTTTAGGAGCTAATAATTTAGACCTCTGTTCTTCTGTAAGTTTATTTTCATCTAATTCCATTATACCTGCATCAATAGCAGACACATTTCCTTGATTGTCAATTATAAAATTATCAGAAGTATCAGATATTTCGTAAGATTTTCCATTTACATTTATACCAAATTTATCATTACCTAAATTTACAAATCCTTTTGACTCTAAATGAGAAGCAACTGCTTCTTGGGTCATAGTTTTTCCATCTATATAATTCTGTTGATATATGGGATTTTTAACTCCATTACTTTCGTAATATCCTATAACTTCTAAACTACCATCTCCTATTAAGTTACTTATAGTTAAAGCATCCTCAACCCTTGGCATAAATCCTTCGTTACTTCCGTATGGCTCTCCTATTTTAACAACAGTTTTTCCATCTTTACTTCTGTAAACAGTATGCTCACTACCTTCAGCTAAAAATTCATAATCATTAAGAAAATCCCCATCAAATCCTTGTCTTGTAGGGGTTATTTCTATGTTTTGTAAATTACCATTTTCAAAATTAGACCTTACAGACTCTATTTTATTTTCCGGTTGCGTAGTAGTGATAGTTTCCTCTTGGGTAACTCCTTCAGTTTTGGCGTTCCCTTCGCCCACTCCTTGCAATCCCACTTCGGGTTGTCCTGTGCGTAACACGCTTTCATCTGTTGTTTGCTCTTGAACGGCATCTGTTTCGCTTAATTTAGTTAGTTCATTATTTATCTCTGTAATTCTATTTTTTTGCTTTACAACTAAAGCAACATCTTTGCCATCAACAAAATTCTGTAAATCTCTTTTTTCTTTTAAGAGATTCATAGCTTCTTTTTGTTGTTGAGTACTTAATCCTTCAGGAAGTTGTCTATATAACCCTGCAGAGTTTCTATAGTCATTTAATTGCTCTTTTGCTTCTTTCTCTGTTATTAATCCTTGAGTTATCTTCTCTTTAAGATTGGCAATATATGAACTTTGCATTTTTTCATCATTTGCCATATTAGCAAATGTTTCAAAAGAAGCGTCATCCATTTTTAAGAATCCCTTCTTAGAATAAGCAGCACTTACTCCTGATGGAACACCTAAAACAAACCCTCCTACAGCTTCTTGAGCTCCTGCAACCGCAACATTTTTAATTAAATCAGTTATAGATTCAGGTGTTTCAAACATTCCTTTGCCTTTTATTTCATTATAAATAGCCTTAAATCCTGTCTCTGTTAATTCTTGTGCCGCACCTGTTTCAAACTCAGCAAGCCCTGCTGCTGTAATTGTAAGCAATCCTCTAGCTAATTTAGATTCAACTTCATTTTCTACTAATTCTCTAAAAGTTCTTGCGCTTGTTCCAACTCCTGCCTTTCCTAATACAGACATAGTAAGGCTGTTTATAACTCCCTTACTAGCCATTACATTTCTTAAACCATAAGCTTCTAATACCGCACTCGTAATGCCTATTGGTAAAGTAATTGCTAATTTTTCATTCTCTGTTATATTTGCAAATTCGGGATTATTCTCCATCTCTACAGCTAATCCATCTGATATTTGAGCATACATTTGAGCTGTTCTTTGAGCCCAACCGGCAGGTCCCGCTGAACCAATCATTGCAGGTAATGATTTTGCTAATCCTAATATAGCACCTCCCCAAAACCCTTCTTCTTTTAAATCAGAAAATTGTTTAGTGGTATCTGCATCTCCTAATATTTCTCTGTTTCCAATTCTTATAAATGGTAATGTTTTTGATTTTATATCCTTTTTAGTATAATCGTCAACTTCATCTTCCCATTTATCTAATTGGTCTTCAGTAAGCGTTTCTTTCCATTGCTCCACAGTTTGTTCAGAAGAAGGTCCTTTAACTCCTATTTTCTTAGCAATATCAGTAGATACATTTTTTAAATCTTTTGGACTCATACCAAATCCTGAAGGTGCTATTTCCGTAGCTATATCAGTAATAAGACTTGTTGTTCCTGCTGAAATACTACTAAAACCTTCGTTAACTGCATTCCAAATAGCTCCACCCCAAGTTCCTTGTTTTGATTTTGATATAGAGTATTTACCTACAGCACTACTTAATCTACTTCCTTTTTGCTTTATTGTTTCTTCTTCTTGAAGAATAGATTTCATTTCTTCATTTAAAACCAATCTTTGCTGTTCTAGTTCAGGAGTTGCTCCTAAATCACTCATATTTTTTTCAAACTGAGCCTTTTTAATTAAGAATTGTTTTTGTTTTGCATTTAAAGCATTTACCTCATTAGATATAACTTTTATAGAATCATCAACTTGTTTTTCAGAGTTAAATTTTCTATCCTGTTCTTTCATTGTTTTTTCAAGTACAAAAAGTCTTTTAGTGGCAGTGTTTTCTTTTATAAATTTTTGTAAAGAATCAGATTGTGTTTTAGATTTACTCTCAAATAAATTATCTAAAGATATTTCAGTCGTCTGTCCATTAGGAGCAGTTACTTTTACATAATCTCCTGTAGCTCCTGACTCCTCAAAATTAAATCCTAAGTCTCCAAATTGATATTGTAGTTGAGGAACAACGTATTCTTCTTCTCTATTTATTAAATCAGCATTTATAGAAGACAGCCTATCTTTAAAGTATTGGCTATCTAATCTAATAAAATCGCTGCCAAGATATTGCTTTTCATATTTTTTCTTCTCCTCTTTTGCTATTTTATCTTCTTTTTGAATTTTACCAAATGCCTCTTTAAATTCTTTTTGTTTAGGCAACAAAGGTTTGCCCGACATATCGGTAGGTTCTTGAGAAGTTAAATCTAATTTAGTAGGTTGCGTAACCAATGAACCATCTTCCACAGGTAATTCCGTAGTATCTGTTTTTGGTATCTGAGGTACGCTTGATTCCAAAGAAACTTTTTTTTTTACAATAGTTTCAGGTGTTGAATATTTTTCAAAGAAAGAGTCTTTATCTTTTCCGTATAGGCCATCTCTTGTTACTACACCATAGACTTTATCTTTATAAGCCTTGTCTTTAGACCATTTGGATTGAAATTCTTGAAAGCTTTTAGAGTATTTACCTTCTCTAACTAATACATCGTATAATTTTTGTAATTCTTCCATTTAGTCTAGTTCTTTTTTACCTGTTTGAGATTCATACTGTCTTTTGTAATAACTTTTTGCTTCTTTAATATTAGAAAAATTATACCCCGGTCTCTCAGGATTAGGTATTTTTAAAATCATTGTTGATAAAAGAGGAGCATTTTGAACGTCATTTTTTATAAATTTCGTTTGTTTAATAACACTTTGACCTTGTTTACCTACTATTCCACCCGCTCCCGTTGTTGTCTTACCTTCTTCTTCTTTGCCCGTTATTTGGTATCCTGAAAGTTCAAGAGTTCCTTTGTTTTTATTGTATCCTATATTTGTTGCTACATTTTCTATTCCTTTACCTTCAGGAAAAACTAAATTTTCAATTCTTTGAGATACACCAACAGAAACTTTATTTCCTTTTGCATCAGTACTTCTTAATAAAAGAATCTCTCCAACTGAAGGCTCAGGAGCAGTTTCTTTTTTTTCACCGTATTGAGCAGCAACACGAGCTTTTGTTGCTGCTGATTCTTGTAATTGTTCTTGAGTAGTTGTTTTAATACTTCTCTCTTGGTCCATTTTTCTCAATACATCTCTTTTTACCCACTCAGCAGCTTCTTTCTTTTGCGCTTCGTAATTTTTCCCTGAATCATCAAGAGTGGTCATTTGAGTGTTCGGGTCAACTTTTACAAGTATTTTGTTTGGGTCTTTATCTGCTTCGTCTTTATCAAACGTAAAAGACTGAGCATTATATTTTCCTAAATTTTCAGTCATTACTGAACTTAAATTATATGGAGACA